>ENA-OYXX01000069-OYXX01000069.1-human-gut-metagenome-genome-assembly--contig:-NODE-69-length-43524-cov-10.239573_pt1 | contig 43524 bp, 32 predicted proteins | sample MGYA00243976_ERZ653434 | MGnify/ENA primary metagenome ERZ653434 (study PRJEB26926, sample SAMN06165112) | human gut metagenome | biome: ENVO:00009003; feature: ENVO:2100002; material: ENVO:00002003...
GCTCGGAGATGTGTATAAGAGACAGGAGAAAGAAAAAATGAAGATTTTTTAAATGAAGAATGAAGAGTGAAGAATGAAGAATGGGGCTGCGCCGTAAATACGGAATTATTATTGCAGAAAGCAGATTCTTCATTCTTCACTCTTCATTCTTCATTATTTAAAGATTTCCTCAATCAACCTGTCGGCATGTCCCCATTTATCCATGAGGTAAAGCATGTAGCGTACATCCACGCCGATGCAGCGCGCCAGCTTACGGTCGAAGAAGATGTCACTTGACAGGCTGTCCCAGTTGCCATCGAAGGCAAGACCGATAAGCTCACCCTTGCCGTTGAAGATAGGACTGCCGCTGTTACCACCAGTAATATCGTTATTGGTGAGGAAACAGAGCTGCATCTCGCCAGTGGTCTTGTCGGTATACTTGCCAAAATCCTTTGCTGAAAGCAGGTCGTGCATCACAGGCTCTGCAAAATAATCAACAACCTTGTCACCCTGCTTCATCTTGTCCACCATACTCTGTGCTGTGGTGTAATAGCCTGAAGGCTTGCCACCAAGACTGTAGCCACCCACCTGACCGTAGCTGAGACGCATGGTGAAGTTGGCATCGCTGTAGTGAGGCAGGTCCTGCTCCATACGTATCTTTGCATCGCAGAGATAGCGCTCCTGCAGGTCTATATCGTCGCTGTTCTTTATGAAAGCAGCCCTGAGCTCGCCCATTATCTCGGTGAGGTCAAGTCCCATCTGCACGCCGGGATCTTTCTTGAAGCTCTTCTTGTTGATAAATATCTTCTCTCCGTGCTTCATCAGGATACTCTTGCTCCACACATAGTCAACATAGCGCTGATAGTCGCCGCCAAACTCCGCATCAATGGTCTTGTAGAACGCTGGCAAATATTTTTCAGCCACCTTGTCGCGATAGTTCCTAAGCAACACGGCAAGCACCTCCTTGTCGGTTGCGTCGTCGTATGTCTCGCTGTTGTCATCGAACACAACATACTGCTTTGCAGGCTTGTTCTCAGGTCCTTTTACAGTCATGCCGTTATGAACTCTCATGGCGCGGGTGGTAAGCTCATTGGTGCGCATAAATGTCTCGCGGAAATTCATGTATGAGCGCACGGCGTCGAGACGCTCGGCATAGAGACGCTCCATGAGGTCGAAGTCGAGCTTGCCTTTGAGATAGCCTGTGGAATCCTGATAGTGGCGGATGCGCTTCTCAAACTCAGCCTTTTCCTTTATCAGTCCCACGCTGTCTATACACTTGTTCATGCCTATGGAATTCTTCCAGTAGTTGGCACTCTGCGCATACTTAGAGTCATACTTGATACGCACAGCCTCATCGGCACGCATGTGCTTTATCATCACTTCCTGCTTCACTCCGCGTACCTGAGCCATCGGCGCGTTTTGGGCATCGCGGCGCTCGCGTATGCCGTAAGAAGAAAGGTAGCGGCTGGTACTGCCCGGATAGCCCATGGTCATGGCATAGCTGCCCTCCTGATAACCGTCGAGTGACACAGGCGCCCAGAACTCAGGATGATAGGGCACGTTGTCCTTGCTGTATGCGGCAGGGCCGTTGGTCTTCGGGTCGGCATAGATGCGGAACACAGAGAAGTCACATGTCTGGCGCGGCCACATCCAGTTGTCGGTCTCACCGCCAAACTTACCCATTGACTTAGGTATTGTGAACACAAGGCGCAGGTCGGTGAAGTCACGGTAGGTGGTGGCAAAGAACTTGTTGCCCTCGTAGAAAGGCTTCAGCTCAAGGCGCAGCGTGGAGTCCTTTGCCTTCACCTGCTTGCTCATCACGTTCTCGATGGAATCGAGGAAAGCCTCCTGGTCCTTCATCGGCAATTTGTAGAGTCCCATGCTGTCAAGCTTTGCCGTAACGTCCTCCTGACTAATCATAAACGATACGAACATGTTCTCATTTGGCAGCTCCTCGGCATAGCTCTTGGCATAGAAGCCGTTGAGCATGTAGTCGTGCTCCACAGTGGAATGGCTGCGGATAGCCTCGAAGCCGCAGTGGTGATTGGTAAACACCAGTCCGTCTGCCGAAACCACCACTCCCGAGCAATAGCCTGAGAAGTTCACAACTGCATTCTTGATTGCGTTTGGTGCAGAGTAGATGCCGCTATATGGCACAGTGAATCCTTCTGCCTGCATCTGTCCGTAGACAGCCTGTGGAAGATTATAGAGGGTCCACATTCCCTCATCGGCATTTGCCGATACGGTTGCCAGTGCTGCGGCAACTCCAATTAAAAGTTTTCTCATTAATTATTTATTTAGAAATTGATTCTTCATTTAATTAATAATCTTTCTCAGGATACATGGCATTCCACCACTCGCTGTCGCCTTTGAGCCACTTGGCAAACCATGCAAAGATGGTGTTCTGCCATGTTATGCGCTTCTGATAGTCGAGAATGTGGTGGTCCTGATTGTTCACAGCCACAAAGGCTGTCTCCTTGCCGAGCAGTTTCAGCGCCGTGAACATCTGCACACTCTCATTGAAAGGCACGTTAGTGTCTGCATCGCCATGCACAAAGAGCAGCGGGGTCTTCACCTTGTCGGCATTGAACAGCGGACTGTGCTTGGTGTACATCTCTGGATTGGTCCAGGGATAGCGGTCGCGCGAAGCCACCTGACTGTAGGAATATCCCCAGTAGCCGCCACCCCAGTAACTTGTGATGTTGCTGATGCCGGCATGGCTCACGGCAGCTGCGAAGATGTCGGTCTGTGTCTGGAGATACTGGGTCATGAAACCGCCGTAGCTTGCTCCCATACATCCTATCTTGGCGGCATCGGCAAAGCTGTGCTCGGCACAGAACTTCTTTGTGCCCTCAATAATGTCTGCGGCAGAGTAATCGCCCCATGCATTGACGTGACGGGCGGCAAACTCCTGTCCGAAGCCCGTTGCGCCGCTTGGTTCAAGCACAAGGAAGATATAGTCCTGAGCGGCAAACATCTGCGGAGAATAGTAAGACTCCAGATAAGTGCCCACAGGCGAGCATCCGCCATAGTAATATACCACCAGCGGATATTTCCTGCCTTCCTCCATATTCAGCGGCAGAGTGTACTGACCTGTGATGGTGTCGCCGCGCGATGTCACAAAGCTCCATTCATGGCTTGGCGAGAGTGTGATGCCTTTTGTTATCTCCGATGAGCGGTCTATAAACATCTGGCTCTTCGTGTTCTTGGTGTTGAGCATATACAGATTGGTTGCCGTGATGTCAGTCTGTCCCCAGTGCAGCGCCACGGGAGCTGTGTCGGCAATGCTGAAGCCGTAGAGATAAGTCTCGGGAGTGACAATCTCATTTATCATTCCACTCTTGGGATTAAGGCGGTAGAATGTCATCTTGTCCTGATTCTCACCCTTGAAATACACCATACCGTCGTATTTCGACCACATTATCCCTGAGTCCACTGAAGGATTGAAATATTTTGTCATGGGGCGCACCTTCTTTGTGGCACGGTCCATGATAAACATCTGATAATCGTAATCGTTGGCTGCCACGCCCTTGCCGAGCACCGAGCCTATGCCGTCCATAAACTCCGCCGAGCCCACAATGAGAAACTCCTTGCCGTCGGGGCTATAGCTTATCTCACGCATGAATCCCTCACGGTCGATTATCGTGTCACATTTCATTGTGGCGAGGTCGAGCTCAAGAACAGTGGAGAGATAGAACGGCTGCTTTGTGAGACGGCGCTTGCCGTAGCCTATGAGCAGACGCTTGCCGTCGGGCGATATGTCGTAGAGTCCCATCGACTTGTTGCCGAAGGTGATACGGCTGCATATTCCCGATGCTATGTCATATCTGGCAAGATAACTGTGCTCGCGCCATCCCGGCTGACGGTCGTCAGGCTCTATTATCTGATATACATCGGGACGGCGCTCGTCGGGATTTTCTGAAACGGTCATTATAAGAAAGTCCTCTGTGGGCGCAATGTCAAAACCTCCCTTCGGCAGTTTGTCTATCCACAGGCGCGACACTCCCGTCTCGGGATTCTGCCGGTAAAGTTGTGTGTTGTCGCCAACGGTCTGGTAATACACTATCTCATTGCTCACTGGCATCCATCGCGGAGCCTGACTGCTCTGGAAGCGCGACACCATGCGGCGTGTGGCTGTCTCCATCAGGTCGGTGTAGCTAATAACCTTACCTCCAGGTTCTGTCTGACGGTAGTACACAAGAGCATACTTGCCGTTGGGCGACACACGGGCACCTGTGAGCTTCAGCCCGTTCATGTTGTCACTCAGCATGTAACGGCGCTGCGAACCGTCGCCCATTTCCACGCCAATACCCTTGCTGTACTCAAACTCCACATCAATGGAGTCAGCCTTGTCAGCCTCACACAGGTATTTCACCGCAATGAGATGCGGCGTTGGGATGAGCTTCAGCTCTCCGCTCTTCTCCTCGCCGTCAACGAACAGCTTAAAGTTCTTCGGCCCCTTCACATTCACCGTTCCCACTGTATAGCTCTTGGGGGTGATGCAGAAATGCAGCTCGCCCACCGATGCCGCGCCTTTTACCACAGGCAGAATCTCGCCCTGCCATGGCTTGGCATCCTTGTCGCCCAAGGGCGATACCGTCAGCATCTGCGTCGCCTCGTACTTGTTGCGGCCGATGTCCGTAGAGTCAATCATCACGGGCTGTCTCACCGCATACGGACCTGTCAGCCTGAACTTGTTCACCTTCACTTTCCCGCTGTTTCCGGCGGCTGTTGCTGCGCCACAGGCAATGGCTGGCAGTAGCAGTAAAGAAATAAATCTACATTTCATAATAATTATATTTGTCGTTTATAATCTTGAACTTAATAAGTTGTCATTCCGTTGTGCTTGCTGCGGATAAGTTTCTGCAAGTACGTTTTCCTGTCTATTTTCATCTCCAGCGTCGATTTTTTTGCGTAAATACGCATTTTTTACGACGCAAAGGTAATCTTTTTTTCTTTTCCACCAAATTAATTCAATAAATAAAATGGCCCCAGCGTCGATTTTTTTGCGTAAATACGCATTTTTATCGACGCAAAGGCAGCAGTAAAGAAAAAAATTATAAAAAAAGATACAAGATACAGGCAAGAAAACAGTGTAATACCAACGACACCTATTCTATTTTTTTGATTGCAAAATTACAAAAAAAAGGAAATCCCCAAATCTTTTTCAGCGAAATGTCGGGAAATCCCCAAATCTTTCACTATTGATGTAAAAAATAAACGCATCAATTAACTATTTATTGAAAGAATATGCCTTTCTCTTCCTAAAACGTGCTACACGTTGCACCTTACACCTCTGAAACGCCGATAAACACTGGGCTCGTCGAGGGTGCAACGTCGGCAAAAACGTTGCACCAAACGTTGCACCAAACGTTGCACCCAATGTTGCACCTAATGTTGCACCTAAACGGCTTCTGGTTATTTATTAACCTTATGCAAAATAAAACATTCTCAACGTGGAGTTTTTCTTTGTATTTCCTTTGTTTTCGCGTCTATTCTCGCAAAATTTCACCTCGTCACCTTGGTGACGAGCCCTAATCACCAAGGTGACGAGGTTAAAGATAATTTACTTTAGATATTTAAACGGCTAAAAACCAAATATTTGTTTCTATTTAGCGCGTATTTTAACGTTGACATTATAACGATGTGGAGGTTCTGCGTCACTTTAGGCGATGTCACACGGCTTGCTTTAGCCCTATCACTATGCGCCAACGAGCCGTGTCATCAAAAGGATGCCATTCATCATCTTATGATGATACTGTGTAACTCCACACTAAGTTAGCCGTGTGTGCTCGAAGAGCAGCAGTGTCAGTGCGGAGCACGCAGTGGAAAAAATAAATATCTTCTTTTGAGGCATTATGGTGACAATAATGGTGCAACGTAAGGTATAACGTTTGGTGCAACGTTTTTGCTGACGTTGCACCCTTGATGAGCCCAGTGTTTATGGGCATTTCAGAGGTACAGGGTGCAACGTGTAGCACGTTTTGCAAAAATTCATATCCACACTTTTTCGGACGAATGATGATTTAATACACTTCCTCGTATGCCGTCTGCATGCCGCGCAATGAGAAATGGCCGGAGGCAAACAGAAAGGCGGCATCGGCAAGAGCTGAGCGCGACACTGTGGGCAGAACATCGCGGAAGATGTGGATGTAATCATCTATGCGGTTGTCTTTAGCGGCAAGCTGCCAGTCGGCAGGCAGGGTGTCCTTTAAGCCAAGGCAACTGTTGATGATATTGGGCAGACGCGCCATTGATGCCTCGATGGACATGATGCTAAGCCCCTCGAACTCCGACGGCATAATCATATAGTCGAATGATGAGAGATAGCGCGAGAGTCCGAACACAGGCGGAGTGATTCTCACGTTGCTAAGTCCATTAAGACCGTTCACAAGGTCGTCGCGCAGCGGTCCGTCGCCTATGACATGGAAGAAGTAGCGGCTGTCAACACTCACGGCACGGATAATCTCAATCAGCGTGGATATTCCCTTTTGCGGGTCGAAGCGTCCGGCAAACAGCACGTTCACCTTGCCAGAAACAAGATCTGGGTAAGGCTCCTGAGACACTGGCGCCACACCATTATATATTATAGGCGGCGTCTCGCCATACACCTTACGGTAATTGTCCTGCACCGACAAGGATATTGCCACGTTGGAATGGTGGCGCTGGTAGAAGCGCTCAACCCTTCGCCCTATCGCCGGCTGTCCTGTCCACAGCCTTGTGTTATGTATGGTGCGGACAATGCGACACCGCCCTGCAAGCCATGGGAAGCAGGTGAAGAAGGCGAATGTACAGAGGTCGGCAGCCTCAGTGTGGGCATGAATCACGGCAGGACGATGGCGAAGAAACGTGAAGAGGAATGTAAGCGGAAACAGCAGCGCAGCCAAACGCTCAAACAGAAAATGAAACCTTACGTCGGGCAGAATACCACGGTGATACACAATGCCTGCCTCACGCATCTCGGCAATGAACGTTGCAGTGAACGGCGACCTTGCCCTAAGCACCTCAACAATATGATATTCAAACTCAGGCGTCTTAGACCGTGCAATGTTTACAGCCACACGTTCCGCCCCACCCATGTCGAAATGGGAAATGATATGAAATACCTTTTTCTTCATTATATGTAAAGCCTGCGTAATATCCGGTAAATAATGTCAGAGGCACCAAAAGGCACACTGCTGCTGAACAGTCGGCGGCACAACCGCGGCACAAATCCAGATAGCGGCTGACCGAGAGCCATGTCAACATCGGCTAAAGACAAGCCGTTGCGGTGTGCATAACGGTAGACGTTAACCATTCCCATATTGAGATGGGCGGTGTAACGGTGTGCTGCGTCATTGCAGATGAAATGATGATAGACAGCCGCATTTGCCATCAGCAAGGAATGGTCCTGCCGGGGAGTGCGGCGGTGGGTGTAAGATGCCGCGTTGCTGTTGCGGTAATGGTACACCACATCGTCAATATACGTCCTGCTGGCATGAAGCACAAGTCTCGGCACAATGCCGAAATCCTCGCCGTAGTCAACACCCTCTATTGAGTTGATGGCGTGGCCGGTGTAAAGGCTGCGTCGGTAAAGACGCCCCCAGATGTTGTTCTTCACGATGTTTTGCAGAAGCATCTGCTTGAGATACCGCTCCTTGGAGATGTGGGGCGGGAGCACGGCATTGCCCGTAACCAAGCCGTCGTCGCCAAACTCACAATATGCGCCGTCAACAATGTCGGCAGAGGTTTCCATTGCGGCAGCCACAAGTTTCTCCACGGCATCAGGAGTAATGCGGTCGTCGCTGTCAACGTGCATCAGATATTCGCCGCTGCTTTCCTCCACGGCACGCTTGCGGGCAGCGCCAAGCCCACGGTTGCGGTCCTGGCGCACAATACGCACCTGCTGCTCACGGTGAGGATATTCGGCAACGACCTGACGCAGCACCTCGATACTGCGGTCGGGCGAACAGTCATCAACAAACACATACTCGATATTTTGCCAAGTCTGACAGAACAGCGACCTCGCACACTCGGCGATGTATTTCTCAACGCCATACACCGGCACGAGCACTGACACCAATTCTCCTACCATATCCTACTCCTCTTAATTCTCCTACCATATCCCACTCATCCTACACAAGATAAACGGCAAGCAGCCGTGCATTATATACAAACAGGAACAGGGTGACAGCGGTGACAAGCGTGCGGAGAGCCGTCAGTCCCCTACCCTTCATGTTGCAGAACACGTAACCGATGGCTATCGGCACCACAAACGCCCAGTGGGCAGTCATGATATACACCTCGTTGATGCCGAATCCCAGCACCATGTGAAGGGTCATGTCAAACAGGAAACCGAGGAAGCACATCCAAAAGAAGCGCGACCGCCGCCCAAACCATATTCCTGCGGCAAACAGCGCCACAATAATAGCCTCAACAATGTAGTTCACCACACTGCGGTACTCCACTATCACGGGACGGCTGCGCAAGGTGTCCTCAAGCAGATGGTCGCTGTGAAGCTGAAGGCTCTCGCCAAAGAGATTCTCAACGAAAGTGTCCCAGCGCGGAGTGGTGATGTCGGTCCACTGTGTGAACTCGCCCTTTGCTATTGGCTTGCCAGTGTGCATATTATGCGGCATACGGTGGTTGCGGCGGTATTCCTCAATCATCAGCCTGCGTTTCAGCTTCTTAAACTCCTTATGTATTGCCGCACTGTCCTTCAGCTGTGTTGTGTCGCAGAAATTTGCCCACAGCTTCGCATCCTTCTTCTGTGCCTTCACCTTCATCTGTTTTTTCTGCTCAATCTTTGCAGGAGCCACATAGGTATAGAACTCCATACGGGCAAATCTCCAGATGATGAGCGACGGAATGATAACGGCAACGATGAAAAACACCGGACGGAACATTCTCTTGCCATTTACAAACAGCGTGTCGATGTATATCTTTATGCCATTGCTCAGAGTCACTCCAGCCGTAATGAAGAATATTATCCACACCTGCCATATTTTCAGCTCGCGCCCTTTCTGTATCAGTAAGCCGCTGAGATAAAGGGCAAGAACAAGGATGAACATGGATATGGCGAAATGGTCGGGCACAACGAATGTCACCATGATATATCCAAACGAGAATATCATCGACGCAAGCAGCGTGGAGTCGTAAAGCCCAAGTCCGAGCACCCTGCGGAATATTCGGAAACAGAAAATATACGAGTAGTAGACTGCCGCAAGCAGGAATATCATCACTATCCACTGACAGAAATTATAGTTGGTGGTTTCCATCAGCCAATGGTTCAGCTGCGAGAACGGATAGACCAGAAATGCCAGCAGCGGGTGACGGTAGACATTATACACAGGACGCCAGTCGGTGAGCACCGAATATGTGATGGGGTCGAAGCCCGATATTGTGAAGTTATCGGTAAACACATTCCACGACCCACGGTTGGTGGCTGTGAACTTGTCGCTGTACTTCATAAAGCACAGCATATTCATAATGACAAAAAACAAGAGCCACGCCAACGACGAGGCAAGCTCCTCACATCTGATCTTGAATATCTTGAAAAAATTCCTCATAGTCTAAATGGTTTATAATGTGCCTCGTCGGCAAAGGCAAGCAGTTCACGGTCGCCACGGCTGTCGCCAAAGGCGGTGAGATGATAGCTAGCACGGTCGGGGAAAAGCTCCAACAGCCGTCTAACCTTCTCCAGACCATAACAGTTGGCTGTGGAGAAACGTCCTGTGATTTTTCCGCCGCAAATTTCGGGCACAGTGCCAATTACCTGTATATTTCCATATTCACAGAAAAACGGCGCCACCCAGTTGGGCATGCTTGCCGACACTATCACTACGGCAGCATCATCGTCTGCCGACACCTTGTTTATATACTCAACAGCCTTGGGGCGCAGCAACCGCTGACCGTTTTCCCTTGCAAAACGGCAGCACACGGCATTGAAATCCTCCACCGTCATGCCACGGAACAAGTGAGAGAATATCTTCTCCTTTGTGCGGTAGTTTGAATAAATCCGCAGTTTCATCAGCACCAGCAGCGGCAGATACAAAGCAAACGCAGCGTAAAGGGCACAGCTTCCCTTGGCAAACTTGATAAACTCAAGCAGCGTATCCTTTGTGGTAAGCGTTCCATCGAAATCGAATGCATACAATCTTTTCATAATACCTGTCACCTTTGAAAGGTGCAAATGTACACAAATTCCACGATATTGCCAAATGAAAGTACAAAAAAATTAAAATTATTTGGAGGTACAGCAGATTTGTAGTACTTTTGCACCTCAAAAAAAAGACGTTATGCACCATCCACATATCACAAAACCATCAGCAATCATAACCTTTATTAAAGACTGGACCCTGCCCATAGCGATGATAGCGGGAGTGATAGCCTATTTCGTATTCAAGGCGCTAAATCTGCCGCAGGCTGTCCATTCAGCCTGCGTGGCAGCGGTATCGGTGATTCAGCCCGTGCTGCTGGCGGTAATGCTCTTTGTGTCGTTCTGCAAGGTGTCACCCCAAGACCTCCGTCCACGCCATTGGCATGTAATCCTGCTCGGTTTACAGGTAACCCTGTTTCTTGCGGTATCGGCTGCAGCTATAATGTCCGGCGACAATGAGGGCACAAGCGTGCTGCTTCAGGGCGCCATGCTCTGTCTCATTTGCCCTACAGCCACCGCAGCCGCCGTGGTGACCAACAAACTTGGCGGCGACAGCGGAAGCATCATCACCTACACGCTGATGATAAACGTGGCCACGTCGCTGCTTGCACCAGCCATCCTGCCACTGGTTCACCCACAGCCGGGAAGCAACTTCATCGCAGCACTGCTGCTCATCATGGGTCATGTGTTTCCGCTACTTGTCATGCCCCTGTTGGCGGCATGGCTTGTGCGTTATCTCATGCCTAAATTACACAGCAAGATACTGTCGGTGCCAAATCTTGCCTTCTATCTCTGGGCAGTGTCATTGGCTCTTGCCATCGCCGTGACCACCAAGAGTATTGTCCACAGCACGGTCAGCATGTGGTATCTTTTCGGTCTTGCCGTGGTGTCGCTCATTTGCTGCCTGTTTCAGTTTGGGGCAGGCAAGCACATTGGCGGAGCCGACGGCGAGCGCATCTGTGGCGGTCAGGCATTCGGACAGAAAAACACCGTATTCATAATCTGGCTTGGCTACACCTTCCTCACTCCCGTCACCGCCGTTGTGGGCGGTTTCTATAGCGTGTGGCACAATGTCATCAACTCATGGCAGCTGTATAAGCACAAAAAGAAAAAACAATAATCTGCATAAAAAAACATAAAAATATTCTTTTTATTTTGTTCTGCGCCCACTTATGTGTAACTTTGCCGTTGAAACAGCAGTTACACATTATATTATTTAGGTTATGACAGCAACACTGATAGTACTCGCCATAACGGTGACAATGTTTATAATTGGCAGAATACGCTCTGACATTGTGGCGCTATGCGCACTTACAACTCTTATTCTACTTGGTGTGCTCACTCCCGAAGAGGCTCTGTCGGGCTTCTCATCGTCGGTGGTGATAATGATGGTGGGACTGTTTGTGATTGGCGGCGCCATATTGCAGACCGGACTTGCCAAGACCATGAGCCACAAGATAGTGCAGCTGGCAGGCGGCAACAACACGGCACTGTTTGTGCTCGTGATACTTGTCACGGCTTTTGTGGGAGCTTTTGTGAGCAACACAGGCACAGTGGCACTGATGATGCCGATAGTGATGAGCATGGCGGCACAGTCGGGCATGCAGCCATCGCAGCTGCTCATGCCCCTTGCCTTTGCCAGCAGCATGGGCGGAATGCTTACGCTCATAGGAACGCCCCCCAACCTTGTGATACAGGAATCGCTCATGGAGCACGGCTACAAGCCGCTGGAGTTTTTCTCGTTCACACCGATAGGTGCCGTGTGTATCGCCATTGGCTTAATTGTGATGATGCCGCTGAGCAAAATGTTCCTGAAAAAGAAGGCCAAGGACGGCAATGAACAAAAGGGACGCGGCAAGACGCTCGATGAGCTGGTGAATGAATACAACCTTAACAGCGGGGTGAGGCGATACCTCATCACCGCCAACTCGGACATCCGCGAGAAAACCGTGGCGGAGCTGAACCTGCGCAACACCTACGGGCTGTCGATACTGGAGATAAGAAACGAGAACAACCTTCGCGGCGGCTTAATACGCAACATTACACAGAGCCTCGCCACACCAGAGACAATACTTGCCGAGGGCGATATTATATATCTGATGGGCAACACGGCGCAGATGGATGAGTTTGCCAGAAAGTCGAAGATAAAAAAGATGGATAAAAACAGCATCGACTTCTACGACCTCGGCATAACCGAGATTGTGCTCATGCCGCGTTCAAGGCTCATCGGAACAAGCATCATGAACTCGGGATTCCGCGAGAAATACAGCATCAACGTGCTGGGCATTAAGCGCAGCAAGGACTACATCATGGACAACATCGCCAATGAGCGGCTCACCGCCGGCGACGTGCTGCTGGTGCAGGGAAAATGGAGCAACATAGAAAAGCTGGGCAATGAGGAGACCGACTGGGTGGTGCTGGGTCGCCCGGAAAAGCAAGCCCAGCAGGTGACGCTCGACTATAAGTCGCCACTGGCTGCCGTGATAATGGCAGTGATGATTCTCGCCATGGTGTTCGACTTCATTCCCGTGGCTCCGGTCACCGCCATCATGGTGGCAGGACTGCTGATGGTGCTCACGGGCTGCTTCCGCAATGTGGAGGCAGCTTACAAGACCATCAACTGGGAAAGCGTGGTGCTCATAGCCGCCATGATGCCCATGTCGGTGGCACTTGAGAAGACAGGAACATCGGCAGTGATATCACACTCACTCGTGACATCTCTCGGCTCACTAAGCCCCACAGCCCTGCTCTGCGGAATATATTTCACCACCTCACTGCTCACCATGTTTATCAGCAACACCGCCACTGCCGTGCTTATGGCTCCCATCGCCATGAGCTCTGCCATGGAAATAGGAGCAAGCCCCTACCCCTTCCTGTTTGCCGTGACTCTCGGCGCGAGCATGTGTTTTGCCTCGCCGTTTTCCACACCGCCCAACGCCCTTGTCATGAACGCCGGAGGATATAAGTTCAGTGATTATATAAAAGTGGGATTGCCCCTGCAGGTGATTATCGGAGTGGTAATGACGTTTGTGCTGCCACTGCTGTTTCCGTTCTGACAAATAAAAAATGTGTGACGATAATAACGTCACACATTTTTTATTTAATTATTTTTAATCCATTAATAATTGTTCTTCATCACCTCAAAGTGAGCCTGTGGATGCAGGCAAGCCGGGCAAAGCTCAGGAGCCTTCGACGCCTCAACGATGTATCCGCAGTTGCGGCACTGCCAGTACACCTTGCCGTCCTTCTCGAACACGGTGCCTTGCTCAAGGTTCTTCAGCAGCGCTCCGTAACGGTTCTCGTGACCGCGCTCTGCAATGGCGATGTTGCGATACATAGCCGCTATCTCGGGGAAGCCCTCCTCATCTGCGATGTCAGCAAACTTAGGATAGTCTACCTCTGCCTCCTCGTGCTCACCCATCATTGCCGCACGCAGGTTATCCTCTGTAGTGCCGATGACACCTGCCGGGAATGATGCAGTAATCTCGCAGTTGCCGCCCTCTAAATATTTGAACATACGCTTAGCGTGCTCCTTCTCCTGATTGGCTGTCTCCTCGAAGATTGCCGAGATCTGCACAAAGCCGTCCTTCTTTGCCTTTGATGCAAAATAAGTGTAGCGCATTCTTGCCTGGCTCTCGCCTGCAAACGACATCATAAGGTTCTTCTCTGTCTGTGTTCCTTTAATTGTCTTCTTCATAATTTTGTATATTTAAACGGTTAAACATTATTGTAAAACTTACGATGGCAAAAGTACAAATAAAATCTGGTTCTGCAATCATTTTTTTGCGTTTTTTACAACTATCAAAAACGATTTTACCAAATCTTAAACATTCCTATGTGTATTTTGCACATCATTGACTCAAACTGTATATTGCAAAAAACAGTTGTCACACTACAGCAGGCGGTACACCATGATTTCCCAGATGTACCGCCCGCATCCTTTTTTAATAGTATCAACATTCACACCCTACTGTGCAAGCACAGCTCTCCGCACATTTGCAGATTTCTGCCCGCGCCGATATCATGTTCCAGTCTATTATATCCCAAATAGCTTTCACATGGTCAGCCCTGCGGTTCTGATAATCCACATAGTATGCATGCTCCCACACATCGATGGTAAGCAGCGGATGCAGCTCATGGCGCAAAGGATTGTCGGCGTTATGCATCTGATGGATTTGCAGGTTTCCCTTGTCATCCATCGTCAGCCATGCCCACCCAGAGCCAAAAAGCCCTACAGCGGCTTCACTAAGCTTAGCGCGCAATTCATCCATACTTCCAAACGACTTCTCTATCAGCTGAGAGAGATGTGCCGAAGGAGCCGTTGACTTGCCGTTGGGGCAGAACTGAGAGAAATAAAGTGCATGATTCAGCACCTGACCGGCATTGTTGCCAATAGGACCGTTTGCCTTTGCCGCAATCACGTCGAGCGACTTTCCCTCGAAAGCGCTTCCCGCAACAAGGCGGTTGAGATTGTCCACATACGTCTGCAAATGCTTGCCATAATGCAGCTTTATAGTCTCCTCACTAATCACCGGTGCAAGTGCATCAGCGGCATAACCCAACTTGGGCATTATAAATTTTCCATCCATAGCTTTTGTTTTTAAATGATTAAACTTAACTGTAAAACTTACGTTGGCAAAATTACAAATAAAATTTGGTCCGGCAATAGCTTTTTGCGTTTTTTACAACTATCAAAAACTATTTCACTAAACCTTAAACACTTATTAAACAAAACGTTACAAGATTAACAGAATCACACGTATTTTATCTTTTGTTGTAGCTTAGCCATTACTTTATACATCATTAAGCACATGCCCCTCAAGGCAATATGTTCACAGGCAAAGTTGTGACATATCCGGCAGTCAGGACTGTCGCACCGTCGTTCAACGTGCATACGTATGACTTGCCGTTACCGAGTGTCAACTCTATCTTTTGACCTGAAGGAAGAGTTTGTGGCGGAAGCAGGCACTTGAAGTTTATCTTATACGGATTCTGCTCATTCCACTCGCTGCGCATCTTCAGGTTCACATTGCCGCTGCCAGTCACCAGCTTATACCCTTTGCCCGTGTCTGTATTCAGCACAGCTGTGTTTTTGACATTTACCAGCACGGCTCCAGCTCCCATCACGTCTTTGCCTGCAACGCCTGCGTCACTTATGGTCACGCTTATATTCAGGCATGCCATCAAGTGGGAAAACGCAAAGTTCAAGTTTTTGCAGACCACAGGATCGTCAACTGCAGTAACTGCCGACATATAAATGTTTTTCAGGAACTTGCTCATGGTGCTCTGATCGGCAGATGCCGTGACGGTGGCACCTGCGGCAGGCACAAAACCAGATCCGCCGTACCACGCCCCCACTGTCACCGCACTTGTTGTCTCTGCCATCTTCTTCCACAATCCATAGTTACCCGTTGCCGGCCGGAAAACATTACCGGTTCCCGTATATACATAACGATACGAAGAGACTGTTCCCCCCGGCACAGACACAACTATCGTGTCGCCTGTCTGGAAAACGGTCTGACTGTTGCTGTCAGCCATCCTTGTCGTCACATCTACACTCACCACGGAAGCCGTAACGCTATAGTCCTGCCAGGCATTTTTAATAAATGCATCCTGCTCGTCCGCACATCCAGACAGCATTATTGCAACAATAATGCACAAGCTGACTTCAGCTGACATAAAGCCTGCCATATTTGATTTGTGTCTCTGCATTTTCAATCTGGTTTTCTATATTTAAACTGATACACCTTCTCTACCTTAGCAGTAGTTCCGCTGCCTGTAGTTTTCTCCGTCCACTGTTCCCAACTGTTTGCCGTAGCCACTGTGTTGAGAGCACTGCCAAGTCCGGTAAAGTCAGCACGGGCTGTGCCCGCCGATGCCGATTCTGTACAGTTGGTCACCGTATAGCCCGAGATGTAATGACTGTTCTTTACGGTTCCCAGACAGCTCCCAGCCAAAGCTCCGGCAGTAGGCTTGGATGTAAGTCCAAGATTGTACAGTTTGGTGACACGTGTATAGCAGTTGTTGATGTCGCCCTCAACCTTACCTGCCAGACCACCCACGCTGCTGCCATTGCTTGCTTTTAAAAATCCGATGTCCAGACCATGCCCGAGAGAAGCATAAACGGCAGAGTTGCTTATCGAGCCCTTGCAATATCCCACCATTCCGCCAAAATACATGGAATTTGTCTGAAGGGCGGCTATATTGTTAAGGTTCATATCGTTAAGCTCCACGGTGCAGTTTACGATGTTTCCGTCTACCCTGCCCGCCAGCATTCCGCCATATTGCGTATCAACATATTTAAGCGTGGATGTCACGATGCTGCCCAATCCCGACAGCCCCCCGTTTACCACACACACATTGCGTATGTCTTTCTTAGTGTAGCCAATAATTCCAGCATAGGAGCCTGAGAGCCTGGCAATTGGGGCAGTTGTGCCAATAATACCCGTAAGGTCTATATAAATTGTCCATCCCTGCCCGTCAAAAGGTATGTTCAGCGGTTTTTCTACACTGCCCACAGGCTGCCAGAATATGGCATCGAGTACTGTGGCTGTCACAGGAAACGACTTGATTAACTTTATAGTAAATACCTTATTGCCGTTCCCGTCAATCTCCTCCCATCCATAGTCTTTATAAAACTCAGCATTCTTGTCACCCTGATCGCCATTCTCGTTCCAGCTCTTGGCAAATGCGGTAAATTCTGCGAAACTCCCTATGCCGCGTTCTTTTGTGCTCACCGTAGTGCTGGAACTAACCGTGCTCCATGCCACGGTTGTCTGACTCACAGTCACGGTATTTCCAAGTTTAAGATTATAGATATAGCATCTTCCACGCTCCCACTTCACATTAATAGCTGACGATGTAAGCGTATAAGTGCGGTCTTTAGTGTCCTTGCCCTTTTGCCCCATCACCACCGTAAGTGTCACAACAGGTGTCACATCAAGCGGTGCCACAAGTCCACTTGCAACTGTGGCGGTCGTTTCTCCTACAGACTGCTCATTACCCGCAACAGGGGCAAACGACAAGACACTGCTTCTTCCCAGTCCCGCCAAGGTTCCGTCGGCAACTTTCATTGTGCCATTGCCCACGAAAAACAGGGCATTCGGAGTTGTGAGCGTAATTTTCTTTACATAGTTATTGTCCGAAGCGTCACGGGCATCATACTGCACATTAAACACCACCTGTGCCATGGCGTGTTGCATGTATATTGTGGAGTTAGGCACAACATTTGTGCCAACAACGACAGGAGTGGATGAGGCCACAGCGTCACTGCCTGAGCCATAGAGATAGTCGGTAGCCGATTGCTGTACGGCACCAACTGAAGTCTGCGAGGCTGGTACTGAAACAGGCACGGTATGATTTCCTCCGGTCATGTCGGGAGTAAGTGCCAGCCCCGACGGATACCACGCATAGAGCCGCCCCCTTGCATTACTGACCTTGGTTGCGGGAGTGGGTTTCCAGACTCCGTTCACCTTATTTAGAACACCGCCACTTGCAGGTGCGCCGGGATATACTGTGTTTACGGTCTCTCCAGTAATATAGAATCCGACACTGCTGTAGGGGAACGTTCCAAACTCGACAGAATTCACCGCAGGAACAAACGCCCGCACATCCTCCTCTTCAAAATCGGCGGTTGTCTCCCCGCTGCAACCCACAGCGAGGAGCACAACTGCCATTAAAACGGGAATAAGTATATCATACCTACTGTTCATAATCAAAACTTCAGACGTTGAATTATTGTAAAGCCAGTTCTCCGCTTACGGTTATGCTGTTCCAGTCTGTCAGCAGAATATTATTGCTGCTTATCACGAGGTCCGTTCCGCTCAGCTTCGCCGTATAAAGATAGTTTATGCCGGCAAGCCAGCTGCCGCTCTCAGGTGCAGGGACCATGGTGGTGTATTCCACGCCGTCTACCGTCATTATCACCTTTATGGAATTAGCAGCAATGTCCTCAGCCGGAAATACAATCATCGACACAGCCTTGGCAGAAGCAGCCGCAGTTCCCACACTATAGCCTGTAACATTACGTGTGTATGAGGCTGCCGATGCCGCATTCATCGTTATCGTGCCGTTTGCAATGTTCAAGGTCGGATTTGTCCCCTTATTCAGAGTTGTGGCGGCGCCTACGTTTTGCAGCTCAACCTTTGTCAAATTGCCTGTGCCGCTATAAGACGCATCCTTGTATACCCTGAAGCTAACCCGTGAAAGAGCGTGATTCATTGTGAGGTTCACCGACGGATTCCTGTTGGTTGTATTCACCGCAGCTCCCGCAACATTCGTCACCGCAGCCCACATATAGTCAGTCTCCCCCGCATCTCCGTAGATTGTTGAGGCATCGCCCGTAGATACATTTACGCTGCCACTGCTCAATGTGCTCACGTCAATGGCACCGCTCGTGGCTGTAGCACTCGACGGATAGTGAGCCGTGATGACGGCAGGCTCGTTGGAAAGCAGAATCTTGCTTGCGCCGTTATTGCTCCACGTCGAGTTTGCATACGAATACACGGCTTTACTGTCGCCCACATAACCATTTCCTGAGGCATACACGGCAATGCTGCCCAGCACCGACGCATCTGTTCCGCTTATTATACTCCGTGTCATGGACAGCGTCGGCAACACACTCAGTTCCACTTTCTGCTCATTGTTGTTGCACTCCTCACAACAATTGTCATTTTCACACCCGCTTACTGTAACCATTACTAAAGCGAGAATCATCTGCACAATACCATTCTTTTTCATAAGCCTTTAATTTTTAATTTGGTTAATATAAATAACTAAATCACTGGTGAAACTACCATCAGGGGTATAATCCAACTTGAGCATTATATATTTTTTTCATCCATCCTTTTGTTTTTATGACTAAACCTCACTGCAAAACTTACGGGGCAAAAGTACAAACAAAATCTGAAACAGCCACAGCTTTTATAGTTTTTCGAAATAAATTAAATCAAATTCACAACGATTTAAACACTTGTTATACAAAACGTTGCGAAATTAACGAAACCACACGCATTTTGTCTTTTATTGGTACATGCAAAAGAAACTTTAATAAGAATATACGGGCAAAATATACCTATATCACACCTACTGTTCTGCCTTAAAAAATTGCCAATATTGGCATTTTTTTAAGGCAGAACAGCTTTTTATATCAACTAAACATTATTCGGACAGAACTTCCGAAAACGTCCCAACGTCACACCCCTTCTATGCAAAAACTTTACTTTACAGTCAATGGGATGACGTAGCCAAGGATGCCACATCTTCAATAGCAGCTTTCAGCAAGTCTTCTGTACCACTCTCTTGAGAGAATATGGTCTGTGCTACATCATAATATCTATTATCCCATACAAAATATAGGATTCATAATTTTTGAATTTATTAGAAATCTATTTGCTTTCATACCATGATGGCTTTTGTGCATAAAAAACTTAAAAAACGACATTTTTATTTTGTTTTGTGCATAATTATTCGTACCTTTGCCTTCGATACATTAATAATATAGAAATATGGGCAGATTTTGAACGTTGGATTTATGTTTTGAAGAATATGGAAGTACTGAACAGATTACCTTGGGAGGCTCAGAACTCAGTGTTCGAGCGCCTGGCAAAGATAGCCGACATAAGTGCCATGAGCAAGGCTGACCGCGACAAATACGACGAATCAATAAAGAAGTATCGCGACACGATAAACGTTATGGAGGGAGCCATTGAGAAAGGATTTAAGCAAGGCATGGAGAAGGGTATCGAGAAGGGTATCGAGAAGGGCATCGTGATGGGCGAAAATAAGATGGCACAGAATATAGCCAGACAGCTCAAGGCTATGGGGATGACTGTCGCTGATATTCAGAAAGCCACGGGACTGCCGATGGAGGAAATAGAGAAACTATTCGCAGACACTAATGACAATGAATAGCCATTTAAGCCCAATGGATATAATGCAGAACAGCATAAGCAAATTTGAAAAGCTGGCGTACTACCCCCCCGAATAGCTTCGGAAGGGTATTTTCATTATCACTGGCGATGCGCGCCGGAGTGCGGATTTTCCGTACCCCGGCGCGCATCGCCGCTTTTTTTGTCGCAAGACAAAAAATCCTACATCTCCTACCCCTCCTACAATCTCCTACTCCTCCTACAAAACAACAAAGAACAATAAATAATTAACAAAAATATTAAATTTTATGCGACAAAAAATTATTTTTATTATCACAATGATGCTGGCATTGGCTGCGGGGCAGCTGAGGGCGCAGACCAAGACGGCATACGCCGTGTATTGTGAAAACAGCAAGGAGCTGCACTTCCTGTGCAGTGATGATGCGGAATTAAGCTCGGTTGTAATCGGCGGCAAAACGGTTACCCTTACTTTTGAAGGTGACAATACCAACGCATGGAAAGGCGAGGACGTGACGGATACAAAAACGTATGGTGAGCCTGACTGGAATTCTAAATGCTCAGAAGCCACCAAGGTGGTGTTTGAGTCATCGTTTGCAGATGCAGTAGTCACGAGCTGTCACGCTTGGTTTGCAAATTTTTCTGCCCTTAAGACAGTGACAGGATTGGAGTATCTGAAAACATCAAATGTGACAGATATGAGCAGAATGTTTTCTACCTGCGAAAAGCTGACCTCTCTTGACTTGAGCAAATTCGGCACATCAAATGTGACAAATATGGGCAGTATGTTTTCTAACTGCTTCGAGCTGACCTCTCTTGACTTGAGCAGTTTCGACACATCAAATGTGACAGATATGAGCAGTATGTTTTCTTGCTGCAGCGCCCTGAAAACTCTTGACTTGAGCAGTTTCAACATAGCACAGAAGGGTAGCTGTGGCATGGACAATATGTTTCATATGTGCGGCTCCCTGACCTCTATAGTTTTTGGTCAACTCAACACATCAGGTGTAACTATGAACAATATGTTTAACGAGTGCCACAACCTGAAGTTTTTGGATTTGTCAAAGGCAAAAGGAGATAAAATCCCTGATATGATAGGAACGCTTCCTGAAAACACATATCCAGTGATATTCGTCCCGTCAGGAATAACGCTGACAGTAGACAGAAAGAACGTAATCAGTCCTACTGACGGGAAATGTGACAATTTGGAGATTGATGCTGACAACCTCCCATCATTGAGCTTCCCATACAATTTCACGGCAGAGAATATAAAATTCAACCGCGGTTTCGTGGCAGGTCAGCCCCACACGCTCTACCTGCCATTCGCAATGGATGCCAAGAAATACGGCACGTTCTATACTTTTACAAAATACGATGAAACAAGCCAGAAGGTGATTTTCAGCAAGATACCGGAGGGTAAGACCACTGCCAACACGCCGTATCTCTTTGTGCCAAACGAAACTACCGCAAATGCCAACCGCATAGTAATAGAAGGTGGGAATATCGATGTGGAAGCCACAACAGAGGTAGAGGTAACAGAACAGACAGAAAACCTTATCGGCGTATACAAGAAACATACATTCGATGACACGAACAAAGCCAACTGCTACGGCTGGACGGCTAACGGCGAATTCCGCAAAGCCGGCAGCGGAGCAAGCGTAGGCGCATGCCGCGCATACCTGAAGCTGGCAGCAGCCGGAGGCAGCACTGCTCCAGCCCGCCTCTCAATACAGTTAGGCGACGGAACCACGGGGATAACCGCCGTCAAAGGAGGCGCCTACGGCGACAGCGACGCTCCGATGTATAACCTGCAGGGACAGCGCGTGGACAAGAGCTACAGGGGCGTGGTGATAAAGAACGGAAAGAAAATGATTATAAAATGACAGTGACTATGGAAAAGAAAGAATATGTAAAGCCGGAGATAACAGTGATAGATGTGGAGCCGCAGCAGATAATCTGCTCAAGCCCCGGTAATGTTCAGGAATATGGCACCAACAATTTGGAGGAGCTTGGGGACGGAGGAGAGTTTTGGTAAGAAGTAATGCCATGGCAGATACTCCGCCTGTTAAACAATAATGTAAGCGCCTGCCCGTTCACATGAACGGGCAGGTATAAATTTATGGTGAAATAGAAAAATAGGTGCTTATTGTGGTTTGTCAGTAAAGAAATTTGTGAAATTGTCAAAATCCTTAAAGATTCTATCCATTTGTGGATTATTTCGCTGAACAATAACTGCTGCGTAATTAGCTATGCCCTCAGCAACAATCTTGGTCACTCTGATGGAGTACTTGTCAGCAGCGTCATCAGAAAACCATTTAAGGAAAAGTCGCTCGCGTGCAGCCTGCTTGTTGTCCCCCGTCTCGCATTGATACAGTAGAATGTCTGGATTATTTCTGAAAAACTCCTCGATTATGGCTACAATTGTCCGTTGTACATTTTTATCATTGGGAGATACCTGACTGTTTTCATTAATAATGGAAAATTCGTATGCACCATTTTCCCAAATGGTTTGGTCTGGTGTGAACACAACTCTGTATAACACCCCATACTTTGTTTTAAATCCATATCCATACCTACCCACATTCCATACAGAATATGGGCTGTATATGTTCAAAAGATTTAAATTCAGCACATTCATTGTACAAACTGCGTTTTTCGTAATTCGGCAAATTCCTGTTGGGTCTTGTTTATCCACTCCATTTTTCTCTGCCTCATTTTGTTTAGCGCATTCAATGCCTCTTCCTTGCTTGAATATTTTATAGCTTTGTATTCCATAATCAAAAATCTTATCTTTAGAATAAATGAGTATGTTTTGGGGGCAAAGGTAGCAAAAAAAAATTGAAAACCATACAACTTCGCCGTTTTTTTAACACAAAAGCACAAAATATATTTTTAACCTCCCCGACAATAGTGTCGGGGATAATTTTATTACACAAAAAAAAATGGAAAAAAGAAACAAAAATCAGCAGGGCGGATACAACATTGTATTCAATTGCACCTGCACAGTGAACATCACCTTCAACAACGGCATGCCCGAAATCAATGCAGACACCCCAAAGCCAAAGGCGCCGGAGGAGCAGTCGCCATGGAACATGCTGCCCGCAGAGAGCGTGCAGACGCTGCGCGGGCTGCTCGACCTGCTGGTGAAGAGCGGCGAGCTCAACGAGGATTATCACCCCAACCAACTGTCGGTGCCGCAGCTGGCGGTGATTGCCAGCCAGCTGTTCAGCCGGTCGGGCATACACGACAACAACTGGCAGTTTGCCGGCATACTGTTCGGGGTGGCGCCGAAAGACCTGCGTCATGCCTACAGCATACGCACCAACTCACCGAAGATACAGGAGTACAACCGCAAACTCGACAGTATTTTCGACAACGGGGGTGTCATAAATAAAAACAAGCAATCATAGTGGCATAATTTAGGCACGGATTAATCCGTGCCTAAAAAAAAGTAGAAGGCTGGGGGTGACACACCTCCTTTTTTTGTACCCCTTTGTACCCTCTCGGCGTTGGCATTCGCGTTGGCATCAGTTGGCATCTTTTCTGAAATATTATCACTACCTTTGTGGTGCAATTCAGAGTAATTGCATTCTAAAATTTTTAAACATTTATGGAGATATCAACATTCAGGAACTTCAGGAGCAAGACTCCCGGGAGTTCCACCCTGGAGGCAATCGCGGAATACATCCGCACCGACCAGAGCCTCGCGCAGATCACAGCCCTGTACCGTCAGAGCGGCAGTAAGGAAATCAAGGAGCAGAGCCCCATGTTTGCCGTGGCGGCAACGTTCTGCGGCGGCAAGTCGAGGGAGCACATCACGGCGATGACGGGCATGTCGCTCGTCGACCTCGACCATGTGGCTGATGACCGTCTGGCAGAGCTCAGGGCTGCGGCTGCCGCCGACCCTCACACCCTGCTCTGCTACACCACCGTCAGCGGCCGCGGACTCAGAATTATTTTTACATACGAGCTGAGCGCCGACTACACTCTGGAGCAGCAGATAAAGTACTACAAGCAGGTGTTTGCCGCAGGCAACGGATATTATGAGCGGCTGCTGGGAGCGGCTGCCGACCGCCAGTGCAAGAACGTGAACCGCCTGTCGGGACTCGCCCACGACCCCGGGGTGTACTTCAATCCCTTGGCAGTGGCGTTCACCTCCGCCGAGGTGCTCACCGACAGCCACGCCGCCTCCGGCAAGCGCGGCAGTGCCACGAGAGCCAGCCGCATACAGCACTACTTCGACCGGGTGATTGCCCCGCGGCTGGAGTCCGAGGGCATACGCTACGAGGCAGGCAGCCACAACCGGTATGTGATGCGCACGGGCTATATGCTCGCCGCCAGGCGCTACAGGCGCCAGACATGCGTGGAGTGGGCGGTGGAGCAGTTTGCCGACTATGCCGACACCGCGCAGGTGATGCGCTCATGCTTTGCGGGACAGAGCGACAAGGACGACGGCAAGGCGCTGCCCACGGCATCGGTCACCGACATCAAGGCGTTTCTCGACCACCGCATCCGCCTGCGCCACAACGTCATCAGCGGGCGCATTGAGTTCTTCGACGCCGCCGGCGATGACGGCTCCGAACAGTGGCAGCCGTTCGTGGACCGCATGCTCAACACCCTCTGGGCGGAAATGGCGATGGACTACAGGGTGTGCAAGTTCGACATCGACAACATCGTGAACAGCATCTACACGCCGCTGTACAACCCCTTCACCAACTACCTCGAAAGCCTGCCCCAGTGGCACGATGGCGACCACGACCATATTGCCGACCTCGCCGCCACGGTGAGGCTCAGGAGCACGGGAGCGCTCAACTTCTGCGAGGTGCTGCGCAAGTGGCTCGTGGCTATGCTTGCATCGTGGCTGGGAAGCAACACCGTCAACCACGTCATCCTCGTGCTCATAGGCGAGCAGGGCGTCTACAAGACCACATGGTTCAACTACCTGCTGCCGCCCGAGCTGCGCCGATACTTCTACAACAAGGTGAACATCAACCGCACCACGCGCGACGAGATGGTCTACCTCTCGCGCTACGCCCTGATGTGCTACGAGGAGCTCGACTGCATGAACTCCGCCGACCTCAACCGCCTCAAGGGCATAGTGACCATGGAGCACATCGACGAGCGCGAGCCCTACGCACGCTACGCCGAGCACCGCCCCCACATTGCCTCGTTCTGCGGCACGGGCAACAACCTGCAGTTCCTGACCGACCCCACGGGCAACCGCCGCTGGATGCCCTTCGAGGTGGATAGCATCATCTCGCCCCGCGAGCACCCGCTCAACTACGTGGGCATCTACAGTCAGGTGTACGCCCTCTACCTCAGCGGCTTCCGCTACTACTTCTCGTCCGAGGAGATAAAGATACAGAACCGCCACAACCGCAATTTTGAGAGCCCCAACATGGAGCTGGAGCTGGTGAGCCTATACTTCCGCCGTCCCAACGAGGGCGAGACGCCAACGTTCATGACCTCCAGCCGCGCAATGCAAATCATAGGAACAGGCATTGCCCAGAAGCTTAACGTGAGCCGCATAGGCAAGGCTTTCAAGGACTTAGGCTTCGCCCCGGCACGCAGCGGAGACATGCGGGGCTACTGGGTGGTGGAGCGCAGCGCCGACGACATGCGCATGTATCTCAAAAACATTCCTGAGGACAGCCAGCCGTAAGCCGCGGCGGGCACGGCAGGCAAAAATGCGAAATATGAACTCTATACGCGCGGGCAGGAACGGGAGTCACAGCCACTGCAACTGCCGTTCCTGCGCGTATGCAGGAGAGTTCTGAAAACCGCCCGCCGCACCCGCCGTGCCCGCCACCAACACTCATAACTGAACACTAAACACTCAACACTGAACACTATGGAAATCAGAACCTACACCAAACAGGAGCTTGCCTCGCTCTACAGTCCCAACGCCAACGGCGAGAACGCCATGCGGACACTCAACAGATGGATAAAACTCAACACCGAGCTGCGCAACGAGCTCTGCGCAACTCACTACAGCAAGTGGTCGAAGAACTTCACGCCGCGTCAGGTGAGACTCATCGTGAAATACCTCGGGGAGCCGTGACACCACATTTTATCCACCGTGCCCTTGCGGGCTGACACGGCGCAAGACAGTGTTTATTTTACTGATTTTTATTTAAACAGGAATGACCGGGAATGACCCATAAATGCCCATAAATAATATTTTGTGGCGACGCCACCAATGAACAAAAATTTTTTTGGCAATTATTTGCTTTAGCAAACAGATAATTTTTGGAAATTTCCGGTTTATTTATGAACATTACTGTTCAAAAACAAAATATATTAATGTTTCAGATACCCGCTATTTTGTTGAGAAACACGAAAAGTTTAACTTTAACCTGCGATAACCTGCAACAACCTGCGATAACCCGACTGCGGCATTTCAAAATTTCGTACCTTTGCAATATAAATAAAACACAGCCTTTCGGGTCTGACAATCGCGGTTACAGCCGGCTAAATCGGCGATTCAGGACTCTAAATCGGCGATTCGGGCGCGCCAATCGCCGATTTACGGCAACAAAACGAGTATTAGCAACAATAGTCTTAACCATTAAAAAAAACACAGATTATGGCATTAAAATTTCAACTGGTACAGAAAAGCAATCCAATGACCAAGGGCGAGAAGCTCTGGTACGGAACAGTGAGACACGAGGAACCGACGATGATGCTCGACGACCTCTCGAAACACATGTCGGAGCACAACAGCCCGTACTCCAAGGGACTCATCAAGGGCATCCTCACCGACATGGTATCATGCATCAAGGAGATGGTGCTCCAGGGCCGCAAGGTGAAAATCAACGACCTCGCCATCTTCTCGCTCAAGGTGAAGAGCAAGGGCGAGAGCGACCCCAAGGAGTGGACCGTGCAGAAGAACATCACCAACATTCACCTCAGCTCACGCGCCACGGGTGAGTTCTCAATCGACAACCTCAAGGGTGCCACGCTCGTGGAGAGCCCCGACTACACCTCGCCCCGGCGCGGAGAGGACACCGGCGCAGCAGGCGACAACACCGGCACCGGCGATAACGGCGACAGCGAGCTGTAAACAGTGAGGAGCAATAAGTGATTAGTTACCGGTTCCGGGGAGCACCTATGGTGCACAAGGTCATCATCAGGCATGACAACAATTCCATATCACAGCCATATAAGGACTCCCGACCGGTTTTCTAATCTCCACACTCCTCACTCTACACTCACCACTCAATCTCAATCTTTAACCTTAATAATCAACATTTATGTCAACAATGAAAAAAGACACCTGGAAGACAGTAATCAACTTCATCATCACCGTGCTCACCGCCATCGTCAGCACCTTCGCCGTGCAGAGCTGCGGGTGATGGAAATGAAATTTGTATTCATCTATGTGACGGTTTATGAGGGTGTGTCAAAATAGGCACACCCTCATATATTATTGATGAATTATCAGCGTAAAAGATACAAGCCGTTTACATCATGCAGGAACAATGCTTTCCTATCATTGTAAAACTTTACAAAGTCTGTGGATGAAGTCTGTCCCGGGAAAGGAACAAAAAAAGTGCGACAGACTCTCTCAGACAATCTGGGGTATTATGAGCAACAACATCGGGGAAAGGCGGCAACGCTTATTCTCCCCCTGAAAAACTGCTGATGGCATAAAGTGGAACGACCTTTATATTGTCATAACAGCCAAAGTTTTCCAGACATGTGCGTATGCCGAAAGACGGATGTTTCAAGTTCATAAATATTCTGAGACTCTGCATAGAGCCACGTGTGCCAGCTTTTACTTCAACCGGTATAATATGCTGATTCTGCTCAATGACATAATCAATTTCCGACTGCGCCCCCTTTTCCAGACGCTGCCAATAAAACAGCTCAGGCGGAACAAACGGCGAAGAGTATTTTATAAGCTCCAAGCCTGTGAACACCTCTGCTATGCCGCCCTTATTCACAAAGTCCACATCACTTGACAACAATATATCGTTTGCTGAAATTTTCAGCATGGCTTGCATCAATCCTATGTCGGCAATGAGATATTTCTGGAACTTTGTGTTCACTTCCGCTCCTAAGGGAACACCGTTGGCGGCAGTATGAGTGACGGGAATCACAACACCGGCAAGCGACAGAAGCTGCAAAGCCTCCTTCACTTTTTCCGTGCTTGTACCGTTCTCCACTTGCGAATACACAAACTTGCCGCCAGCCTGCTTGGCAACACTAAGCAATGTGTTGCGCAAAAGCAATGGAGAAATCCGGCTCTTATACTTACTGAAATCGTCCTGATAAGTATTGATTATATTATTGTGTATTCTTGATATGTGAAGCAAGTCATGGGTTTCCTGCCAATACCTTACAGCCTCGGGCATGCCGCCAACAAGATAGTAGGCACGCAGATTGTTGACAAGACTGTCATGGAAAGACTGCGGAAGGGGATTATTGCAGTCTGCCTCATTCTTCTTGTAATCCACAAGCATGTCCTGCCCCGTTGCACACAGAAATTCATCGAACGAGAACGGATACATATACACAGAAGTAATCCTGCCTACACCAAAAGATGACAACTCACGAAGAGCAAACTCCAAGAGAGAACCTGCCGCAATGACATGCAGTTCAGGATATTCCTCATAGAAATAGCGCAACGAGGCTATTGCCCTTTCCGATTCCTGTATCTCATCTATAAACAGCAAGGTTTCTCCAGCCACGATAGGCGTATGCTTCAAAACGCTCAGCTGGCTGCATATTCTCTTCACGTCAAGATCCTTGCCAAACAGCTCTTTCAAGTTCTGTTCGCGCTCCAAATTTATCTCGACAAAATATTTAAATGATTTGCCGAAATTACGTGCAGCTGATGACTTACCGATTTGCCGTGCACCTCTTATCAAAAGGGGCTTTCTGTATCGGTCTACCTTCCATTCTGCAAGATATTTATCTATTTTTCTCGTAAAATATTGTGCCATAATGTTTTCTTTGGGTGCAAGGAAAATGCAAGCCGAACGCAATAGAACTTGTTCTAAATTGCTGAGGCGATGCTTTTCTTCTGCAAAGGTATAGAAAAAAGCTCAAATTACAAAAAAGTGGCACCGTAAAAATAGTTAAATCCTGAAAAAGTGGCACCGTAAGATTGGCAAAAACAGGAAAAAGTGGCACCGTAAAAAAACTTCATAGAAAACAGATAATGAAAACTCTCCATCCATGTCTTTCATGGACGGAGAGTTTTCATTATATTTTTGAGTAACAGTCTTCTTATTTCACAAGAACCTTCTTGCCGTTCTTGATAACAATGCCCTTATAACCGGCACCGACCTTCTGACCTGAGAGATTGTACATTACGTCACTTTGTACAGGCTTAGCTGCTTCAATGGCGTTGATGCCTGTGCCCTTAACGTTATAAATCATAACACACTTACGTGTATTTACAGAATTACCCTGTGGCCACATATTCCAATACAAGCCATAACGACTATATTCATCAGGACCTGCTGCCAAAGCTGCCTTCAAGTCAGAGAGCAAGAAAGATATTTCATTATCACCAATAGCTTTTGCTGGTATGTCCACAACTTTAACGCTCTTATCAATACTTGAAATAGAACCTATACCCCATCCAACAATAGAACCTTCAGCGTTTGTCAGCTCACCTGTTGTAGTATATGTAAACACAACTTTTGCATTATCAGAATATCCTTCAAACTCACTTGCAAGGATATTTCCCCACTCATCAAATGCTATTTCCTTGCCTTCAGTCTCATAGGCGACTGCCTCGGTAAGATACACTCGGCTTATTTTTATAATATCACCTGCAGCCTTTCCCTGAACAGCTAATTGCTTTACTGCTTTGAGAGATTCTGCCGAAACGTCATCAAAACTAAGATTAACTGCAGTTGATTTTGTTATTGTAGAAAAAGACACCTCAGCAACAGTTTTGCCATCTACATCACTAAAGTACACCTTTCCCCAATCATTATTATAACTTTCGATTACGACCGTAAGTTTACTGTAAGCACTCCAGTCGACACCATCATTCCAACCTGTGGATACAGCACCATAGTTGCCAGTAAGGGTTCCTGTCAAGACTCCATCAGCAAAAGAAGATTCACAGCTAAATCCCCATCCCCAATTGTCAAGCGGAATGTCAACTTCGTTCTGTGCATTAAGGGGTGCCCCCCCAACAAACAGCATCATAGCTGCAAAAAGAGTAAAAATTTTCTTCATACTTTTTAGTTTTTAATTAATGAATAATTGTTTAGTATTATAATTCTGCTACAAAATTAATACTTTATTGGCAAAACAGCGCATATTATTTTATCTGTATATGACACTATTTTGCTTTTTATCGTGCGATGTGTTAAAATAATGCAGAAAAAGTGTCATTATGACACTCTTTCTGCATATATTATTGATGAATTATCAGCGTAAAAGATACAAGCCGTTTACATCATGCAGGAACAATGTTTTCCTGTCATTATAAAACTTTACAAAGTCTGTGGATGAAGGCTGCCCCGGGAAAGGAACAAAAAAGTGTTCCGGCATGTCATGGGCATTACGCCAAAGCAAAACATACGCCACGGGATGCTTGTCGAGAACGGGCAGCAGAGTATGTGTCCACCAGTTGTCAGCCTTGATGCCAGAGAATCCCGTTTCGGTAAGTGCAGCCACCTTACTATGACTTTTTGCAATAGAACAAATCATGCCAAGTTCGCGGTTGATGTCTTCGGCATACTTTGCCACAGCCACCGTATCGTCAGCCCCGGCACTACAATAATAGTCAAGCCCCATGACATCGACAATGTCATCACCGGGATAGCGCTCCATATATTTCACGCTGTCCCCGCGGCTCTCTATTCCCGGCGAATAAGCCCAAAGAAGATTGGTCACGCCCTGTTCTTTCATCCGCTGCACGGTCATTGTCCAAAGCTGTCTGTACTGTTCCTTGGTGCAAAGACGCTCTCCCCACCAGAACCAGCTGCCAGTGTGCTCATGGTAAGGGCGGAATATTACCGGCACCTTCACTCCGTATGGAGTTTCCAGGGAATTGAAGAAACCGGCAACCTTGTCGAGCCATGAAAGATATTTGTCATGCATCTCGCCACCTTCAAGTACCGAAGCCACGGTTTTCTTCTCCTGCGGAGTGATGCTGTCGGGCTTCACCCATGCCGAGCCCCCCGTGAGCGGATTATTGCAATGCCAGCTTACGGTAATCACTCCTCCACGCTCGAAATGCCTGAACACAGCACGCCGCATCATGTCGAAGGAGACACCGTCGAGATTGAGCGAGTCGCCCAGTTCCAGATGCCCGAGGTCAATTCCAAACACGGCAGGCATATCACCCGTTATGCTTTTCACATCGGAACGCAGGCTGTCGCCCCACCATCCTACACCATACATATAGGTATCCTGATGACCGAACATATAGCCGGCACTGTCAGCCTGCGCCTTCATGTTTGCCAGCAGATTCTCCGTGCGCTGCGTCCTGCCGGTATCGGCAAGCGGGTCGCTTGCCTTTTTTCTGCCGCATGCCGCCACTATCACGGCAAGCAGAGCTATACAAATAATATTTTTCATCATTTTGGAGCATTATCATAAACCGACTGCAGGGTGTAACCTGTACTGTTGTCGGTATATCCCTTTACAAACGCCTTGACCATCTCCTCAGCATTGTTGAGGTATGCCCCTGTGGCATGATCAAAATATCCGTGGCACTCTCTGCCGGCATTCTTCGTGCCATTGTCCCAAAGAATGACAGAAAGTCCATAGGTGCGTGCAGCCTTGGCAACATATTCCAAGAAATATTTGCGGAACAGCTCTGCACGTGCATCACCACGATAGCAGTTGCCGGTCTCACCGAGATATACAGGATAGCCCTTGTCAACAAACGTGGTTTTCAGCTTTTGGAAAAGATTTTTGAAGTAGTCTTCGTTCACGTTTCCCGGAGCCTTCTTGTCCGCAGCCCCCGTGTGTCCCCATTCAGAATACTTACACTCAAGAGTATATTCTGTGGGACCATAGTCGTGTACGGACACCATGAGGCGTCCCTTGGCATTGTCGTCCGGTATTTTCAGGTTCTCCATCGTAAGGTCAGGATTGGCAGAATATCCGCATACGCCAAGCCAGCGGTCACTGTTTTTTCCGCCCACGGCACGCACGGCATCTACAAATGTCTGCTGCCACTCGTTAAGCACCTTATATTGCTTTCCGCCGTCGGTGCGGTTGGCACCCCAGCCCCACTTTCCGTCCTGAATCTCGTTCATCGACTCAAACATCAGGAAATCGCCTGTGTTCTTAAACTTCTCTGCTATCTGCGTCCACATAGCCTTGAGCTGAGCCTTCACCTCAGTGTTTTTGCTCTCGCTCTTTGCCGCATTCACAATGTCGAGCCAATACTTGCTGTCGCCACCGTCATGATGGATGTTCACAATAGCCTTGAGCCCTGCCTTCTCAGCATAGCCCACAAGTTCGGCAACACGGTTGAGCCATGCCTCCTCAATCTTATATTCCGGTGCCTTGCCCACATGCCCCATCCATGTAACGGGAATGCGCACCGACGTAAAGCCGGCTTTTTTAACAGCGTCGAATGTTGCCTGAGTGGCTTTGGGATTGCCCCACGCCGTCTCACCTGCAACGCCATTGTTGTGAGCATCCATCTGATTTCCAAGATTCCACCCCACACCAAGCAGTCCTGTTTCTGTAACCACGGGCTTTGATGCCGCCTCCTGCTCAACGTTTACTGTGGCTTTCACCACACCGTCAACAGAAACCTTGATTTCAGCGGTACGCGATTCATAAGCGGTGTTTGCATCACAAACCACATTAAAGCCAGTCTTGCCTACACCCTGCGACACTCTTTCCACCTTTAGCCAACTGTAGCCTGAAGTACATGCCACACTGCCCTTATTGGCAGACACGAGCAGACTTTCACTGCCTCCGGCACTTGAAAATTTAAGACTTTGCGCACTTACAGAAAACGTCTCCTGCGGCGCTTCCGTTTCATCATTGCTGCTTGAACATGCAAAGGCAATGGTACACAAAGCCATCATTACCAAGAGCATTAAATATTTCTTCATTGCTTTCATCGAATGTTGTTTTCTTTCTATTTAATAATAATTACAATCAATACCTAACCTTGTCGCGTGTAATGACATTGCTCATACTCATGAAGTTCTTCCACCACGCTTCCGACACCATCGTGTTTGTGGAGTTTTTCAGGTCACCCCCATACCATGGCATAGCGTAAAGATATTTACCGCCGGCAGCCCAGATGTCGGTCATGTCGGGAAGTTCCGTTATCTTGCCATTATTGGTGCCATATCCACACTCACCGAGAGTAACCATCTTGCCGCTGTACTGCTCTTTCAGCTCCTTCCAGTCGGTCACGATTGCACTCTTGGAACTGCCGTAATAGTCGCGTGCGATAATGTCAACCTTGTCATTGCCTGGATAGAAAGCCTTGTCGCCCGACGCCTGTCCGTTGTTGGTGTTCTGTGCCGTCCACACCCATATCAGGTTGTGTATGCCTTTCGACTGGAAATGGTCATACATGGCATTCCACAATGCCTTGAAAGTCTCTGCGCCGTCGGCTCCCCACCAGAACCATGCACCACCCTTATACCCGGTGGCGTAGGTGTTTCCGGCAGCCTCATGGAACGGACGCCATATTGCGGCTATACCCTCATTCTGCAGTTTCAGTATGACATCTGCCACCTTGTCCATCTCTGCGTAGAACCATTTATTCTCCCATGTGCCGCTCTTCAAGGCATTTGCTGCCTTAAACGTGGTCTCGCCAGGCGAACATGTCACACCGCTGCCGTCAGTTCCCGGAGTGGTGTTTTCATCCTTCGGCACGTTGAAGTGCCACATCAGCGACACAATGCCTCCGGCATCAGCCCATGTCTTGACCGGCGTTATGTCGGTATAGTCAATCCAGTTGTTCTTAGGCACATATATGTGTATGAAGTCATAGCAGTTTATTGCCGGATATTTGCCTGTGAGCTTATTCACATTCTCAGCACATTTATTGTTCCAGTTCACATCGGCAATTGTCGACGAAAGGATATTCTTGCCATAGTTGTCGGAAAGATATGCAAACAAAGCCTTAACCTTGTCGTTTGCCTTTCCGTCGACAAGTGAGCCTGTAGGCGGCAGCGGCTCGGCTGCCTTGGTCTTAAAACTTACTGTTACAGCCGGCGATGCGATTGTCCTGTCAAGATTCGACACCACAGCTCCGGCAGCCAGCTTCACGGTATAGCTCTTTCCCTCTTCAAGGTCTGTTAGCGGCACAGTGACATCGAAAGCATTCACCACGGGAGTCACTGCCTTATCGTTGAGTGTCACGCTGCCAGTCCCAGCAGCCAAGGTTTTATTAAACGTGAGCTTCAGCTGCGTGGTAGCAAAAGCATCAACCTCGGCTCCCTCTGCTATCGACTGGCTTACGAGCGCTATCTGCTCCTGCGGCTTTGCCGGTTCCTGCCCGTCATCATCAGAACCGCCACAGGCTGTCATACAAAAGGCTGCAAATACAGCTGACAGATATTTGAAATACTTCTTCATTCTTAACTACAATAAAAACATATCCAGCCCTACCTCGTATGTGGCGAGGCAGGGCTGAACATTTAGTTTGTAATCTGATTATTATTCAACTGTAATCTTTGTTAATACAAAGTTCTGACCATGAACAATAAACGAATTTCCCCACCATTGCTGAGTGTACAGCTTATCTATCATGTCCTGTGTTAACGTGATAGCCACACAACCTCCATTGGCAGCCAAATCCCATGCGGTAAACTCGTCATGAGTATAGCCGGCAAAAGAAGCAAAGGTTCCACCCCAGTGACCTTCCTCGATCTTCACCTGCCATTCGTCACCATCAGGAATACCGTAGAAACGTACAACCGACCCGGCAGCAGCACCGGCAGCAGCCAGCTCAACACCGGCATCAGAAAGGACACCGAAATTGTTTCCCCATCCTGCAAGATCTTCGCTACCAGTCCAGAGAGTTGTCTCCAGCGACTGCTTATAAGAAATTGTCACCTTTGTGAAGATAAGATCGGAACCCTGAATGATAATACCGCAGTCAGTAGCATTCTCATCGCCGCAGTCAGCACGCTTTGCCAAAATATTATCAAGGATTTCCTGTGTCAGGACAACCTGAGTCTCACGGTTAAGGATACCATCAGCAAACCATCCATAGACATCAGTTGGAACAAGCGTCTGAGTGAATTTCACTTCACCCTCAGTGAAGTCAATACCACTCCAGTCGGCATAGTTAATCTGAGCCTGTGCCCAAACCTGGTCTTTCTGTGTGTAGCAAAGAGTCATTACGGCACCTGCAGGAACGCCCTCAAACGCCGATGCAGGAATTATAACACGGCCTCCAGCACCCCATGTTATCTCGGTCATACCCTTCCATACCACGTTGCTGACCTCAGTAGCAGGAATGAAATCAAACTTATATGAAATCTCACCGTTTGAAGAAATGAGTCTTACATCTGAGCCCTTGCCTGCATTCTGCGGAACACCGATAACGAGCTGGTCTTTATCCTGACCGCTAATCACAAACTGGCAAGCCTGTCCCTTAATCTCAACACCTGTGAGCTTGTCGCCGTTGGCAACCTTAACAGTTATTGTCTCACCAGCCTTTATCTCAACATCATCACCTGGCCACTCTGTAACGTAGCAGAACACGGCTTCACTTACATTCAGTTCAGGAACATTTGCCACAGTTGTACCGTTGGCGAGTGTCAATATCGGAGCACCGCTCTGTGCGTTCATAGGCACAGTGAGTGTGATGCTCTCTGCAGTCTGAGCTGTAAACGAAGTTACTTCGTCACTGTCACCAAACTTAACAGACTTCACAAGATCAAGGTCAGTACCTTTAATAACGAGTGCGCCACCAGCGCTTACGCTTGCGTTGTCATAACCTGTAACGGTTGGCTTAACCAGCGTGAAAGGCACCTCAACACCCTTGCCGTTCTTCATGCGAAGCACAAGGTTGCCTTCTGTTGCAGTTGCGGGAACTGATTTCACCACAACCTTGTCGCTGCTCTTCTCTATCTCAATGGCATCGGTAACGTTAGGCATCTCAACAGCCTCAACCACATCCATGTCGTTACCGGTAATGGTGAGAGCCATACCAGCCTTAACGGGAGCTGGAGCTGCCACGCAGTTTGTAGGAGCCACGGTCTCGATGGTACAAACAGGAACCTCTACATCCGACTGACACACAATGTTAACATCGCCGTCTGGTGCTTCAGCAGGCAAGGTAAGCGATACCGACTTGCCGTCCTCGCTGACGGTGATGTCCGTAACCTCAACATCGCCAAACTTAACAGCCTTGGCGAGCTTCATGTAGCTACCGGTGATAGTGAGAGTCTCGCCCTGCTTAATCACCACATTGCCAAGCTGTGCAGCCTCACCGCGTGGAGAAGCAACCTTAGACACTGTAGGAGTACCTATCTCCACAGCTTCCTCAGTAGTAATAATGTTATAGGACACATCGTTAGGATTATCCTCTACGAGCAGGTCAGCAGTGTAGAGATTCAATTTACCTGTACGTGCCTCAGCCGGTACAAGCAGCTTAATCTCGTAACGGTCATGCGCAGTAAAGTTGTTTTCCGACACTCTCACGCCATCAGCAAACTCCACCATGTGGATAAGGTTCAGGTAATCGCCCTTGATAGAGATTTCTTCGCCCGGCATCACAGCCATAGGAGTGATAGTCTCAATTATAATAGGCTCAGTGTATGTGAGCTTTGTGATTGTGGTAAACTCACGGTCATCGTTGGCAACAATAGTCACAAACCCTTCCTCTGGTCCATCCTTTGGTACTGTGACCCTGATTTCACTGGGCACACCTGCCTTTACAACCTCTATGCTTGTAATAGGAGACACACCGGGAATACGAACCTCACGAATCTGGTCAAGATTGCTTCCGATGAAACGCAACTGTCCGCCACGCATCACAGGACTTGGTCCGAAAGCGTTAAGACGCACACCGCCGCCAAACTGGTTAGTGTCCAAATCGTCCTCGCTACAACCTGTCAGCGACAGCCCCACAAGGGCTATCACCAACAGTGTAAAAATACTATATATCTTTTTCATATTCTTTTTAGTCTTTTATGTATATACTTACTTATTCAGCAGGTACAACTCTAAAGTTATCTATATAAATCTCAGGAGTACAGTCTGTACCTTCAATACCACCATGCCATACAAACAGTGTAAGACCTGTAAATAATGTTGGATTAAGTGCCGTAGTACAAGCCTGACCTTCATGTGTCTTATTAAAGTTAGAAAGCGGCATGGTAACTGTCACCCATTTATCTCCTGTGTCATAGCTGCCAGATGCAGTCCAAGGCATCCACAAGCCACGTGGCAAAGAAGTGTCACCATAGTAACTGTTGTTTCCAGTAGAATATGTAACCTGAGCATCACCTGTGAACATAACCTGCAATGCAGCTGAACTCCATGGAGAACTTTTGGGTACACAAGCTTCAAACTTCACTTGCAATTGGTCAATCTTATAGTTTGCCAAGAGTTGTGCCATTTCCTTTCTGTCAGACAAAGCCTCAGCACCGTCACCTGACCAATAGTTCATACAGAACTGATCCTCAGCCCATGTAGCACCAATTTTACCGCCCATATCTGCGCCACCGAAATAAAGATAGCCACCGTCTATGCTCTTGTCATCATTACGGACATTACCGTTACGCCAGCCATGTCCTATTTCAATACCGCCATGTGAACCGTCAAAGTCAAACAATATATTACGGTCATCAGCATAGTAGAACTTGGACTTAGTAGTACCATATATTGAAGTTACCTCAATAGGTCCGCTAACAGTACAGTTCGGCACCTCAAATATTAAGGACGTTATCGACTTACTTATAAAGTTCTTTATCTCGGTACCGTCAGGGAACTTAACCACGAGAGGCACATTAGGATCATCAATAAAATAATTACCCATTATTGTAGCCTCTTCTCCAGGTTTTGCATACTCACACGATATTGATGCCACAGAAGGTGCCGGAACAATAACATGAAAATCATAAGCTATGGTATCATTCCCAGTGGTAATCATATACATCTTATCACTCACCACACCAGGGATAGTGCTCGGGATTTGCACCATAAGAGTATGATCTGTCATATAACTCGTATTGAGAATGGCAGTTTTATCATTGAAATCTATCTGTTTTATACTACGGAGATTTTCACCGACAAGAACAATAGTAGACTCCATGGAAGCCGCTGTTAGAATAGAATCTTTCGAAGCAGCCTCAAGCGGACGGATGTAATGGATTGTCGGTATACCATCGGTTCCCTCGTAAGCATCTGGCTCATCTTCGCAAGACACAAATGCCGTGCTCATCATTGCCAAGGCAATCATCGAAGCCCATTTTATATTATTTAATTTCATAAATTGTCTTTTTTCTCTGTTTAACAATAATTGTCATTAATAAGCATAAACTGCACGTACATCAACATGTTCTGCTGGTGCATTACTGCTAAGATTCGGATTAAGTGCCACATCTTCAGTTGGGAAAGGCAAGATGAATGCATCCTTTGTAACATTTGGCACAGATGTATTTGCATCGTATTCTATAGGAGAAGCATCCCACACGCCATTACTTTTTCCATCATTATAATAAGCCTTGTAAACCTCCTCAAAATTCCAAATCTGATTACGGTGCTGAGCCTTCAGTTCTGCAATACAAGAAGCTACATCATAGTATGCACGGCGTACAAAGTCATACCAGCGGTCACCTTCCAGGGCAAACTCAAGACGACGCTCTTGCCATATATCATCAAATGTGATTGATGTCTTTGGAGTAGCACCTTTGATTGCGCGTCCACGGACAGCATTAAACGCTGCAAGAGCATTTGCATCCGTACCCTTGTTCTGAAGAACCATTGCTTCGGCATATACAAGATACACATCAGCAAGACGCAATATGTGTGTTGCATTTCCATAAGCCATGGCCTCTGGGGTGTCACCGATTTCGGCAATATGGTCGGCAACGTCACCGACAGCATGCTTTGCACAAATGGTACCACATTCACTGTCAAGAGATCCCTTTGCTGCCTTATTATAGTCTGTATCATAACAGAATCTCAGAAGATCGAAACCACCTTTGTCACGCCAGAAATAATCATAATGGTCACCAGGCATCATCATAGTGGCCTTACGGCGAGTATCAACGGATATACGCTCTTCCGGACTTGGGAAGTTAGTAACAACCTTTGACTTGGGGTCGCCCGGAGTTTCCTCCTTAATTGTAATTACGCCAAATGCAGACATAAGATCCACCGACGGACAGTTCCAACCGCCCCAGCAGTTTCCCAATTCATCAAATCCGGCAGGCATAAGGTCGCTCTGCAGAGTGTTCTGGCTTGTCCACGGATCTCTTACAGCCTTCCAGCGCCATGCGAAGAGACTCTCGTCAGACACATTGTTGCTGCCACGGAAAATATCCTCATAATTAGGCATAAGTTCACGGCCAGAGTTGTCAATCACGTCTTTAGCATATTCTGCTGCTTTTGCCAAATCATCGTTATTAAGCGAACCGGATACACCTGCCTTGGTAAGATATACCTTTGCAAGCAAGCCCTCGGCGCAATAATAGTCAATGCGTCCAGTCGTATTCTTTTCCTTTGGAAGCAGCTCCATGGCTTTCTCAAGCGTCATTATGATATATTCATAAACGTCTGCCTTATCCACCTTATGCAAAGTGTTGTATTCACCTGATGCTATCAAGGCAGAATTATCGTGTACGATTGGAACATCACCAAAACTACGTACAAGGAAAAAATAAGCCATAGCCTTCCATGCAAGACACTCTCCCATGCACTGGTTTTTCACCTGTTCTGATGCATTCGCTTTTGCGAGCGACTGATATACAGTGTTACTATGGGCAATCTCAGCCCATAGGGAATATGACATATCCTTAAGGTTGCCGTTAGAACCGTCAACACTGAAATTAAGATATGGCTCTCCACCCCAATACATATTTCCTGACATAACCTCACCCACCTTGATGAAACCACGCTGGAAATCATACCACGGTGAGTTATAGAGATAGTTGACACCGGCTATGCAGGCTGCATCATTAGCATAATAATTATCTGTATTGTAGGCGTCCTTTGCCGGGCGATCCAGAAAATCATCACAAGATGTCATGCCGAATCCTATCAATACAGCAGCTGTAATATATTTTATATTCTTGATTTTCATTTTTCTAAGATTTTCTTTTTGTTTATCCTATTTTAGAATGAAGCACTTAAACCAAACGTAACTGTTGTTGGCGACGGATAACGTCCGTTATCCACACCATACGCATATCCGTTAGCATCTGATGTAGAAGCTCCTACCTCAGGATCATAACCGTCATATCCAGTAATCGTCAGCAGGTTATTAGCACTTACAGTCAATCTCAAATTAGTAAGGAAGCCACCCATACTCTTTAGCAGCTTTTGATTAAACGTATAACCAAGAGTCACTGTTTTCAGACGGATATAAGAACCATCCTCGATATAGCGGGTACTCCAACGGCTATTGTAATCAGCCTGTCCAAGTGTTGCACGTGGAAGACTTGCACCAGGATTTCCAACCTTGACATTTGCTACATTGTCATACCATGCAGTGCTATAAACGCCATCAACAGGAACAAGAACAGAGCGGTCTTTAACATCAACCAACTGATTTTCCCATGCTGTCTTCATTCTGGTAAGCTTCATTTTCATGTAATTGCCAACTTTGTTACCATAGCTACCGTTGATAAAAATATTAAGATCGAAATCTTTATAGCGGAAAGTATTGTTCCAACCGAAAGTGAACTTAGGCAGAGGTGAACCGATATTTGTCCTGTCGTTTTCGTTGATAACACCATCACCATTCACGTCTTTATATTTAATATCACCAACGTATGTAGTATTTGCACGCTTATAATCCGCAGGATTTGTACTCCAGTGTTTTGTACCGTCAGCATCGGTGATGATTGGGTTTGAGTTAAGCTCAACAACAGGAGAATTGATAATATCATCAAAATTCTGATAGATTCCCTCCACCTCATATCCATAGAAATTATAAAGACTTTCACCAGGAACAGAACGTGCTACAACGTCTGTCCACTGACCTGTTCCCAACAAAGCAGTTGAACCAGAGAGACTCTTTAGCTTGTTCTTATTGAAAGAAATCTGGAAATCAGAACTCCAATCAAAATTCTTCGACTGAACGGGACGTGTATTAAGGGCAATTTCAAGACCCTTATTCTCTATATTACCATAGTTACCCCAAGGAGCTTGCAAAGATGAAGAACCATTACCCTGTGTACCCATTATACTCGGCAAGTTCAACATCATAAGCATATCAGCTGATTTCTTAATATAAGCATCAACAACAAGGTTTATACGATTATCCAAGAAACCAAGATCAATACCAACATTTATCTGTTCCTGTGTCTCCCATTTAATATCAAGGTTCTTGATGTTGCTTGGACGGAATCCCAATCCAAGAGCAGAGTTTGTTCTGGTCATTGAAGCACCCCACTTGTAACCACCAATGTTTGCATTACCTGTCTGTCCCCAGCCCAAACGCAGCTTACCGTTGCTCAACCATTTAACATTCTTCATGAATGCCTCATTGGTGAAACGCCATGCCAAAGCAAATGAATGGAATCCAGCCCAACGCTTGTTTGGACCAAAGTTTGAACTTCCGTCATAACGATATGTATACGTGGCAAGGTAACGGTCATCATAGTTATAAGTCTCACGGGTGAAGAATGATGCCATGGCAGAACTGCCAAAACCAGAATTATTAGAAGGTTCACCTGTACCCAAAGCTGGATTATGCACCACATCCAAAGGTAACAAGGTATTTGCTGTCCTTACAAAATCCCACGATGATTCCCAGCATTCTTGTCCTAACATAGCCGTGAAACTATGCTTTCCAATCTTTCCGTTATATGTAAGATAATTCTTTAATGTCCAGTACTTATTCGAGTTCTTCTGCATACTTGCATCATTGGAGTCACGAAACCATGTACCAAGATTTACAGTCGGTCTAAAAGTCTCTCCTTTCGATGTACCAATGTCAAAACCAAACTCGGTATGCCAGTTAAGTCCTTTCATAATTGTAACGTCGGCAAAGACGCTACCATTCAATTTCTCACGGTCAAGCAAGATGTCCTCCATCAAAGCCATTGCAATAGGGTTAGGATTGGTAAATCCCTGACCTGATATGTGTGAATAACCACCGTCTATATTATAAATAGGTATGTCAGGAGGTGTTGTAAGAGAATAGTTAATGACACCCTCGTCCTGATCTGCCTTCAGCAATTTCTCACTTGTATTGCTGTAAGCTGCGTTTACACCTAACTTCAACCAAGGCTTAAGCTGTGCGTCAAGATTTACACGAAGACCATAACGGTTAAAGTTTGAGCCGATGATTGTACCGTCCTGATCCATATAGTTACCAGAAACATAATACTTCACAGCATCAGTACCACCCTGGGCACTAATCTGATGAGAATGCTGCAAAGCTGTACGGAAAATGGCATCCTGCCAGTTTGTACCTTTGCCTAAAATTGAAGGATCTGAATATCTTTGGTCAGGTTTTGAGAACTCACCGGCAGCAGCCATGTCATTATAGTACTCGGCAAACTCACGCAAGTTAAGAATGTCAAGACGTCTTGCCTGGCGCTGTACCGTAACGCTTCCGTCGTATGTAAACTTTGCCTCACCGCTCTTACCGCGCTTTGTCGTAATGAGCACAACACCATTAGCACCTTGGGCACCATAAATGGCAGTAGCAGAAGCATCCTTAAGAATCTCCATACTTACTATATCGGACGGGTTGATTGTAGATAGCGGGGACACAGTTGAAACAGAACCATTACCAAGGCGGTCGCCAAGACCAAGATCACCTCCTCTTGCTGCACTTCCCTGGAAAATCACACCGTCAATGACATACAGAGGCTCAGCATTGGCATTGATGGTTGCAGTACCACGCACGCGAATGGCGGAGGCTGAACCTGGAGCACCTGAGGTCTGTACTGCCTGTACACCAGTTACACGTCCCTGGAAACTTTGGTCGATGTTGGTAATGTTGCTTCCACGAATTGCTTTCTCGTCCATTGATGACGAAGAACCTGCAAGGTCGCTCTTCTTCATGGTACCATAACCTACAACCACCACTTCATCAAGCAGTTGCTGGTCATCACTCATTTTCACATTGATAGTTGTCTTTCCGTTGACTGCCACTGTCTGCGACTGATAGCCAATCATCGTGAAAACCAATTTTGCTTTTGGCGAGCAGTTAAGGGTGAAGTTACCGTCAAAGTCGGTAGCAGTGCCTCCCCCCCCGGCTGCGCCTTCTACTTTCACTGTTGCGCCTGGCAATCCCTCTCCGTCGCGAGCATCTGTAACTCTACCCTTCACGGTGATTGTCTGCGCCATTGCCTGTACACTTATCAGTGCCGAGAGCATGAAAAATAAAAATTTACGCATTAGTTCATTTACTTCTGTCTCTTATACACATCT
>ENA-OYXX01000070-OYXX01000070.1-human-gut-metagenome-genome-assembly--contig:-NODE-70-length-43520-cov-11.236190_pt1 | contig 43520 bp, 34 predicted proteins | sample MGYA00243976_ERZ653434 | MGnify/ENA primary metagenome ERZ653434 (study PRJEB26926, sample SAMN06165112) | human gut metagenome | biome: ENVO:00009003; feature: ENVO:2100002; material: ENVO:00002003...
CGTGCTATGCCGTATATCGTGACGTGTTCATGTTCCAGTGTCTGATAGGATGCCGTGTGAGTGACCTTAACTCGCTGACCAAGGCAAACCTCGTCGATGGGTGTATAGAGTATATCCCCCAGAAGACCAAGCATGAGCACGCCAACACGGTGCGTGTACCTCTCAACCAAAAAGCCAAGGACATACTTGCGCGTTATACCGACCTTGATGAAGCCCTGCTGCCACGGTTCACGCAGACCATGTACAACAAGATGATCAAACGCATCCTCAGACACGTGGGCATAGACCGCATGGTTCGGACTCTGAATCCCAAGACCAGACATGATGAGGCACGTCCGCTTTGGGAAGTCGCCACAAGCCATACGGCACGCAAGACTTTCATCGGCAACCTCTACAAGCAGGTGAAAGACCCCAACTTGATAGCATCGATGTCGGGACACTCCGAGGGAAGCCGTGCCTTTGCCCGCTACCGAAAGATAGACGATGAAATGAAGAAAGAACTTGTAAACCTGCTCGACTGACATATTATGAAGGACAAAGAAAACAGGGAAAAGTTCGAGGCCTTCAAGGCAGGAATCCTCAAATGGAAGAACGAACATAGGGAAAAGTATAACGAGTTTGCCCGTATCATGACAAACTGTGACGAGACCTTCTATTATCAGATATTCAAGGCTGTCATCGGTCAGATGCGACATGTCGCAAGGGAATGGGAGCTGACATGGGGCGATGATGGGGATGAGACATTTGACTCCGTTTTTATACTGGTCTCCAAAGAGAACCTTCCACAGAAGATTAACGAAATGTTTTCCGTGGCAGTTCCCGACACAGAGAAGAAGTGCGGATGGATGAACATAGCCAGACGGATGATTGGCATGAAGCCAAAGACGAAAGTCAGGCTGTCCGCTCCTCTTTTGCTTAGTTGGCTGTTTTACGGAAAAAGTTTCGAAAGCATGGTGGCGATGTTGGATAAACAGATGTCAAATCCACACATAGAGCGTATCGACAGGATGAAATGCTCGCTTGCTTACAAAAGCATCATTGCCGTCAGCATCAAGGGCGGTTATCGGACAAAGGAAGATTGGGAACGCTATTTTGCGATGGAGAAAGCAAATAAAGACGATACAACCTGCGAATGGGCTTTACAGAATGCGATGAAGGACATTGATGCCGAAACGGAAGTTACCCCATTGCCGGAGGCAACAAAGGAAAACGTACAGAATCTGACTCCAGGACGGAAGAAGTCCAAGGCATGTCCTCTTATAGACTATCTGCCAGCAGACAGCGGTGAGGCTGTCATATCCTACATCCATAGTTACGTCATAACCCATCAGTCTGCCATACTGCAAGCTCTGCCATATTTCGTGCTGAAGGAAATGCCACTCCGACTGCCTCTTCTCAATGGAGTGGAATACGCCACTGCCATGACAAGACAGTTCCCCAATGTCAGTGAACTCCTTAGCGAACATTCCCTCAGACAAGCCGTCGGAAAACTGGCTGGAACAGAAACACAGCTGTTGGAGAAGGATAACAAGAAGCAATTGTGTCGGTACATTGAAAGCGATGCGAACCAGAAGTTACTCGAACAGCTTCGCAACGACATAGGTAAGATTATCTGATACAAAGCCATTTGGAGGCGCCAAACTGTCAAATATATGTTAATTTTTCATGGTTAATGAGTATATTTCTGAACAATCAGACTACAATTAGAAACAAATGTAGTAACTTTGTACACAAAATTAAAGTATAAAGGCATGGAAGGCAAGAGATACAGCAACAGTTTTACCTCCTCAGGAATGGTAAAGGAAGAAGGAAGAGCAGCATACTACAAACTGCTGGACAGCGTGCGTGACGGTGATACCATACGTATCAAACGCGGGGTGTATGCCACTGCCGAACAGTTGGCCGACACTATGATTGATGTGGAAGCCATTGTTCCGGATGGAGTGCTATGCCTTTTCTCCGCATGGAACGTGCATGGACTTACCACCTCGCTGCCACAGGCATACCACATTGCCGTGAAGAGAGGCAGGAAAGTCACGCTCCCTGTCTTCCCCAAAGTAGAACTGCATCACATCACAGACACGATGTTTGACATAGGTGTAGAAGAACAGATAGTCAGCGGCTATCGCATCCATATATACAATAAGGAACGATGCGTATGTGATGCCGTGAAATACCGCAACAAGGTTGGCATGGATGTTTGTGCCGAAGTGGTAAACAACTATCTGGCACTACCCGGCAGAAACCTTTCCCTGCTTTTTGACTATGCCGACAAACTGAGAGTAAGAAGAATCCTTGAACAAAATATTGCACTAAAGCTATGAGTGAAATCAAAAACTATGGAAAATCCATCAGGGCAAGGCTGCTCAATGTAGCCAAGCAGGAGGAAGTATTCTATCAGACCATACTGACCAGATACTTTCAGGAGCGTCTGCTGTACCGTATTTCCCAGACACGTTATCGTAATAACTTCTACCTGAAAGGCGGTGCGTTGATGTACGCCTACGAGAGGTTTGCCGCCCGTCCCACATTGGACATAGACTTTCTTGGCACTCACATCAGCAATGATGGAGAGCGCATAGCCGAGGCGTTCCGCGAGATATGTGCGGTTGATTGCAAAGAGGATGGTGTACAGTTTGCCTGCGACAAGATTGTCACCCAGAACATCACAGAGTTCAAGGATTACCATGGTGTCCGTCTGAGCATTCCCGTAACAATGGACACAATCGCGCAAGTGCTCACGATGGACGTAGGATTTGGTGATGTAGTGACACCGCATCCTGTTTCATTGGACTATCCTCTGTTGTTGGAGGGACTGCCCGAAGCAAGCATCCTTGCTTACTCCACAGAAACCGTAATTGCAGAGAAGATGCATGCTATCATAGATTTGGCTGACCAAAGCAGCCGTATGAAAGACTACTATGACATCCACCACCTGCTCACATCATTCCAATACGACACTGCCATTTTGCAGGATGCCATCAACCATACTTTTGAGAATCGTCACACGCCCTATAATGCTGACACAATGTTTTTCAGGGAAGACTTCCCCGACCATCCTCAGATGCAGGTTCGATGGACAGCTTTCCTGAGGAAGGCTACTATCAATAGTGCCCTGTCGTTTCCTGAGGTGGTGCGTTGGCTTCAAGACACATTAAGACCCTATTGGACAGAATACGGTCGTATGCAGCACTGACCGAACTTGCTTACTTAGACACTTTTTTGATACAGACTTGGTTACTATTTCAATTCAAAGTAACTAAGTCGGTAAGCAAAGTAACCAAGTTCAAGCCGACTTAGTTACCAACTATCATCTCCGGCTCACTAATAAACAAGTGGAGTAGAATCCCACAGCAAGCAACCAAAGATACAGAAAGAAACGATGAATAAATGAACTTCTTTCGACGTGTTCATCCGCGAAACAGGTGGATTTTGAACATTTTGCATTGTCATAAATTGTCATTTTTGTCGTGACAAATAAGACAAAACACTTTCTTTCAATTACTTACATAATCAGCGTAATTTTGCACCGTCAAATCTTACCCGAGGTTTGGCGGTGCCTCTTTTTTATGCGCCATCGGAAGGGAGGCATCAGGGATTTCAGGTGATGGCCATAGTAGAACTCATAAAGATTATGATTATGTCAGTAAATATAGAATCCTTGGTCGAGCAGGGCGTGAACGTCAAGATAGAAGTCACTGCTGCAGACCTCAAGATGTTCGGTGAGGGAATCGCCGAACGGGCAATCATGGCATACAGGCAAGAGATAGAGAGCCAGAAACCCCAGGAGGAGACCTACTGCAACACACGTGAGGTGAGAGAACTCCTGAATGTGTGCGACGGCACGCTCAATATGTGGGCAAAGCGTGGCTATCTCATACCCGTCAAGGTAGGGAACAAGAACATGTATGCCATGAGTGATATACGCCGCATCCAGACAGGCGGCAGGAACGACACTGTGACCAACTACTGCAAAAGGAAGGAGGCATGAGCATGGGTATCGCACAGGAAATATGCAACAAGGTCATGTCGGAGGTACAGGGTATCAAAGACACAGGTTTTCCTTTAGACGCTTTCCCTGAGAAAGTGCAGGCCATTATCCTTGATATGGTAAGGTACGAGAACTTCAAGGTGGAGTATCTCGCACCTGCCATGCTCTCGGCGGTTTCTTCCGCTTTGGGAGGGACCTGTTATGTAAGGGTGAAAGGTCAATGGATAACCAATGCCGCACTCTACATCATCATGGTGGGCAGACCAGGACTGGGCAAGACACCGCCTCTTGAAGCGGCATTCCGTCCCATACGAAGGAACGACAATGCGAAGATGGAGAAGTTCAAGGCCGACATGGCTGCCTATCAGAATGCTGTGAAGGAGAGCAAGGGCGACTGCGGTATGGAGAAGCCGGTGCTGTCACGCACTCTTGTTTCAGACTTCACGCCTGAGGCCCTGCTCCTCGCCCATTACAACTCCCCTCGTGGTATCACTATTTTGGTGGATGAGATTATGGGCATGTTCAATTCCGCCAACCGCTACAACAACGGACAGCTGATAGAGCAGTTGCTGACGGCGTGGAGCGGAGGCGCACTGGATGTGGTACGTGTCAACAACCCCATACCAATCCATATCGAGCACCCATGCATCAATATGATTGGAACCACACAGACGAAGCGTATGGGAGAGCTGATGAAGAAGGGATATGAGGAGAACGGACTGCTTGACCGTATTCTGTTCACGCTTCCCAAGGTGCAGCAGCTGACATTTTGGACGAAGGAAGAGGACAACTCTACGCGCCATCGTTCCGCTTCAGCCATGGAGGCATGGCAGAACATCATCAGCAAGGTTCTCACCCTTGACTATGAGCCAAGTGAGAACGGAACAGAACCTAAGTTCCATATTATAGATATGGAGGAAGAAGCCAGAGATGAATTCATCGCAAGTCACAATGCCACCATACGGCGGACAAATGCCATTGAGGATGACAACATGATTGAGTCCCGTCCGATGAAAGCCCCTGTCCATGTGGCACGCATCGCACTTATACTACAGGTGTTGCGCTATGCCTGTGGCGAGAGCCATCTCCAGTTCGTGACTAAACAGGCTATGCATGGAGCTATAAGGTTGATGGAGTATTTCGAGGATTCCTATTGCAGGATAAGGGAGTATATCGCCAACGATGCCTGTGACGAGCCTTCAAGGGAACTGCTCTCGACGCTGAACGATTCGTTCACCACCGCGGATGCGCTTGCAGCAGGGAAGCAGCTAAGGGTGACCGACCGAACGGTGATGAACTACCTGAAAGAGCTCGCCAAGAACAGATTGATAAAGAAGATCAGGCAAGGAGAATACCAGAAGACGGTCTTTGAGACACAACAAATGACCACTTCTGAGGAATCCCGAAGTGTAAACTGCAACGAATAAGCCCCCGTTTCACATTTCAGTTTCTTCAGTTTTTCAGTTTGCAGCAGTAAGAGGAGTGAATCAACAGAGTTCAAGTTTCTGCAAAACTGAAAGAACTGAAAACTGAAATCAGAGCAATTCCTTTTCAGAAACTACTATGGAGAAATATAAGTATCATCTTGAGAAGTATCATCCGGGCAGCAAGAAGCATTGTCCCAAATGTGGCAGGAAAACCTGCTTTACCCGATATGTCGATGCCTGTGGGGATTATGTCTTCCCTGAGCATGTAGGACGTTGTGACCACGAGCATAGTTGTGGCTACCATTTCACGCCAGGTGACTACTTCCGCGAGAATCCCGGAGAATCTATTTCTCTGTCAAGGAAGCATGTAATCACGCCAAAGAACTCATCTGTCCCATTAAAGAAGCAACCTCCATCATTCATAGACAGAAGCATCATGGAGCAGACACTCTCACACTATGCCATCAATCCTTTGTACACATTCCTTGCCAGATGTATGGGAAAGGAAGAGGCAGACAGGCTATGTAGCCTTTACCAGATAGGTACGTCAAGAAAATGGGGAGGGGCTGCCGTATTCTGGCAGCTGGATTGCAGCGGTCGTGTCCGTACAGGAAAGATCATGCTGTATGATGCCACGACAGGCAAAAGGGTAAAGCATCCCCAGTCACACGTCTGCTGGGTGCATACGGAAATGAGGCTGAAAGACTATCATCTCTGCCAGTGCTTCTTCGGCGAGCATCTCCTTCCCTTATATCCCGACAGGAAGGTCTTTGTGGTGGAGAGTGAGAAGACGGCTGTCATAGCCTCGCACTTCATGCCCGATGTGCTATGGATAGCTACAGGCGGAAAGAACGGATGCTTCAACGAGCGTACTGTATCTGTCTTGGCTGGCAGGGATGTGGTATTGATGCCCGACCTCGGAGCCACACAGGAGTGGCAGGCACGGATTCCCATACTCGACAAGAACTGCCGTTCCGTATCAGTCAATGACATGCTGGAGACGATGGCAACAGAAGAGCAGCGAAGCCAAGGTCTGGACATTGCCGACTTCCTCCTAATGGAAGACACACCGCAAATGATACTCCAGAAGATGATTGACCGCAACCCTGCTTTACAGACGCTCATTGATGGGCTTAGTTTGGTACTCATTGAAGAGCCGTAATGTGGACAGCTTGCTGTCATAAGAAAAGGTATTTATAAAATGCCGTAGCTTATTAGGGCATTTTCGTCTCTTCCCCTCTGCAAGTGGCAGCGCAAAAAAGCCCCATAAGCGGACAGCCTGTGGCATCCGTGGATGAAGGGACGGCATTTTATTAACAATTAAGGTATTCATTTATCACAAACAAAACAATTAAGAAAGATGAAAGAACAATATGCAGTATGCCACCTTCAGCGTGGCAGCGGCAACGACAGTGGAATGTCGTGCCACATCGAGAGAAAGGATGCCCAGGGCAAGACCTATGTGCCGGACAATGCCGACCGTAGCCGCACGCATCTGAACAGGGAGCTGGTATCATTCCCTGATGGAGTAAGAAACAGGACTGAAGCCATACAGTACCGCATTGACCATGCCGGACTGACACGTAAGGTCGCTGGCAACCAGTGCAAGGCTATCCGCATCATCCTTACGGGAACGCACGAGCAGATGATTAAGATACAGGAAGAAGGCAGGTTGGAGAGGTGGATAGAAGTCAACCTCAAATGGCTGCACGAGACCTTCGGCAAGGAAAATGTTGTATCGTGTGTTCTGCACATAGACGAGAAGACTCCCCACCTGCATGCCACCATCGTGCCCATCGTCACTGCCGAAAGGCAACGCCGTGAACGAGAGGGAGAGAGGAAGTACAATACTAAGTCAGGTCCACGACTGTCAGCAGATGACGTGCTCAAACGTGCCAAACTTCGTGAGTATCAGAACACCTATGCCGCTGCCATGAGTGAGTTCGGCTTAAAGCGTGGCATTGTCGGTTCCACTGCCAGACATATTGCCACATCCACCCACTACAAGCAGCAGATGCAACAGCTTGAGGAGAACATCGCCAACTTACAGAAAGAGGTGGAGAAAACCAAGGAGGGCAAGAGTACGATATTCGCCATATTTGGCAAAGGCGACCTTGCCAAGGCAAGGAAAGAACTGGCAAAACTCCAGGCTCAGATTACAAAATTGGAAGCTGAGAAAGCCACTCTAAAGCAGAAGCATGAATCTGACATAGCAAAACTGAGGAATGGCTATCAGAAAGAAATCGATGCTGCCATCAGGCGTGCGGAAATCACAGAGCGGAAAGTTGCCGAGAAGGAGGCTGTCATTGAACGACAGAAGAGCAGAATTGACGAACTTGACCGCAAGGTCAATCCACAACGATACCGGCTTTCATCAGGAGCGGAACTCATCGGTCATCGCTTCCTTGGTAACAACCCCTATACCGTCACCCTGAAAATTTGGACAAAGGTTAAGGAGATTGAGCACACCGCTGTTACCTACCTCAGCGATGGCGACATGCGGTTGCACGCCTTCAGCAAAGGGGAACTGACAGAACACGAGTTTGTCAACGCCTGTTTCAGTGCAGCCGAGCAAGTCAACGAGATACAAGCCAATCTACTCAGTGCTGCCATTGAATTGGCAACAGGCGGTTCTGCTCAACCACAAGTAGGAACTGGTGGCGGTGGTTCAACATCGGATATGCCGTGGGGCGAAAGGAAAAAGCCGATACGTAAACGATAATGGGATAAAAAACACTGCTCAAATATTTGTTTTGTGAGAAATTTCGAAAAATTAGATACTTAAAAGTAAAATATTTATCAAATAATTTTGATATTTATCATTTTGTGTTTATATTTGCACACGATAATACATAACTTGTGGCATGGAAAAGAAAGATTGCTCTAATCGACTACGTGTCGTTTTAGCTGAAAAAGAAATAACCAACCGATGGTTAGCAGAACAAATGGGCGTTACTGATATGACAGTTTCACGGTGGAAAACTAATAAGATTCAACCATCGATGATGCAGTTCGTGGAGATAGCCAGATTGCTCAAAGTAGATATTAAAGATCTTATTGAAGCAGATTTTAATTATGATATTGAATAATGAAGAAAAAATATAAATTTGTAGATTTGTTCGCTGGTTGTGGAGGTTTAAGCCTTGGTTTGCAACAAGCGGGATTTACTCCATGGTTTGTTAATGAAATCGTGGAACAATTTTGTAATACATATAAAATAAATCACGATTTAGATGACAATCATTATTTTGTCGGAGATATAGCAGAGCTCAATAAAAAACTCGATGATTATTCTGAGATACTATCTGATATAACACTTGTTTGTGGTGGTCCTCCATGTCAAGGATTCTCGATGGCAAATAGACAAAGAATATTGGATGATCCGCGTAATAGTTTATATAAACAGTTTTTGATATTCTTACAAAACATACGTCCGAAGTATTTCATTATGGAGAATGTTAAAGGCATGATGAATAAGATTGACGAGATCAAACAAAATTTCGTTGACTATTTAGGCGAGGAATATCAAGTTGACTATGCTGTATTAAGAGCGCAAGATTTTGGTGTACCTCAGAATAGAGAACGCTTTATTATGATTGGAAACCGTGTTGGCGTTGCTCCAAAGGATATATTTGAAGAAATTTACAAGCACAAGCGAGAACCTTTTGTGCTTAAAGATGCTTTGGAAGGTTTACCACATCTTGTTGCCAAAAAAGAAAAAGGTGCAAAAGACATTGAATGTGAGGAATCGGGCTTTACTGTACGCAATTTTATATATCCTATGACTGATTTCTATAAATTCATCAATGGAGATAAAGTTATATCAAAGCTCTACAATCACAAGAACCGATACAATAACGAACGTGATATAGAGATTTATCGCCGTTTGCCACAAGGAGCTAATTCTTTGCATGAGTCTATTGCAGATATCATGCCTTACACAAGACGTAAGGAGATATTTAAGGATAAGTATTTCAAGTTGGATGAGACTCAAATTTGCAAGACAATCACTTCTCACATGAAGTTTGATTGCAATATGTATATTCACCCTTGGGATGCAAGAGGATTAAGCCCACGCGAAGCCGCAAGAATACAAACATTCCCTGATGATTATGTTATTACAGGTTCGCAAAATATGTGGTATGCTCAAGTTGGTAATGCCGTTCCAGTAAAACTTGCAAAAGCTCTTGGTGACGGAATAATGAAATTTATTAAATGAATCATTTAGAACTATTTGCAGGTATTGGCGGTTTCCGCAGAGCAATGGATATCCTTACAAATGACCATATTATGGACTTCCATTGTATTGGCTTCTCCGAAATAGAACCCAAAGCGGTTATGACCTATCGTGCAAATTATGATATAGAAGCAAACGAGCAAGAGTTAGGTGATATTGTAACTTTTACAAAAAGTCGCAAGAACATTAAAGCTCTTCCTAAATTTGATTTACTGACAGGAGGTTTCCCCTGCCAAACGTTCAGTATGATGGGCAGTCAAGCCGGATTTGAAGAAGACCGAGGTCAAATGTTTTTCCGCATAATGGATATACTCAGCGTTAAGAAACCTAAGTATGTATTGTTGGAGAATGTAAAGAACCTACGCAATCACGATAAGGGAAGAACCTTTGCACGAATCAAGAGCGAATTAGAATCAATCGGCTATACTGTATTTGCGGATGTATTCAACACCGCTGATTTTCATTTGCCACAAACTCGTAATAGGGTTCTTATATTTGCGACGACAGCAAAGATCCCGAAAGGTTTTCAGTTTACAGCAAAGGTAATCGCGGAAGAGTTTGATAAAGCATATTTAGGCACAAGTTTATGTCACTACGAAACAGTTAACGATATTTTGGAGCCACTGGTTGATCCAAAATACTATCTGTCAGAGCGTATAAAGCCTACACTCCTTGCTGATGGTTCTGCAAACTTCAAATCTAAGTCAGACATAAATATGAAGATAGCCCGTCCATTGACCGCAACCATGCACAAGATGCATCGTGCTTGCCAAGACAACTATTATAGCCAAGACTTTATAGAATCTCATGGCGCAATAAATCCTGTTGAGACCATGACGAAAGAAGAATTGGCACAGCTACCTATACGCAAATTAACCCCCGAAGAGGCTTTTAAACTTCAAGGTTTCCCCGCAGAGTTTGCCAAGAAGGGGAAAGAAAACGGTGTATCTGATGGCGCTCTCTATAAACAAGCTGGTAATGCTGTTAGTGTAAACACCATCTATGCTACTTTATATTATCTAATTAAGCAAAAAGTGATTAAGTAAATTAAATTAATATGGAAGAAATAACTAAGCACATAAACGATACCAATGCGAGTTTTCGTCATGTCGGAGCTGGCGATGCCAAGAATACCGATTTATTTTTGGATAATGAACACTATGAGCTATTCCGAAATAGTGGAGAACAGATAACTGTGCGATTTGATAAAACAAATCTCACACAAGCAATATTGTTTATTGCTTCTATTCTTCCTAGAAAATTTGACCACTCAGCCATTCATGAGGTTATTTACTATTCAAACAACTTCGTTTTTGACCAATTGGCTATACTGGATGCAATATTTAAGGTGGACGGATTATCAACTAACACGTTTACCCAAATTTGGAATGCTCGTAAAGATGTGCCTCAGAAAAACGGTAAGATAGATACTCGTTTTTATTTTAACGGCTTGTTGCAAGATGTTCAATATACAAATTCTAAAGGAGAAACTAAACGAACAAAGTTCACCATCAGAAACTATTTCGCAGGTGGCTATTCCAATTTGCATATTCAAAAGGCGGCAGATGGCATTTTTGATATTCGTATTGATAACGTTACTGAGCCATACAATGATGGCAAGGAAGACGGCTACGAAGAAGTTTCCTCTACTCCTTCTTTTGACATAACCAAGACTCTCCAGCAAATCTACTACGGAGCCCCTGGTACAGGAAAGTCTCATGCAGTGAAGACGGAAACGGAAGCATGGGAAGAGCGAGGCAGAGTGGTAAGGACGACCTTCCATCCCGACAGCGACTATTCCACATTTGTTGGGGCATACAAGCCTACCACAGAGAGTGTGCAAAGATATGACATCTACAACAAACCTATGACAAGAGATGGAGTGCCTGTCATGGAACAGATTATCACCTACGAGTTTGTAGAACAGGCTTTCTTGCAAGCTTACATTGATGCATGGAAGAACAGAGATGAGCCTGAGTTCTTGATAATCGAGGAAATCAACCGTGGCAACTGTGCTCAGATATTCGGTGATTTGTTCCAGCTTTTGGACAGAGGTGATGATGGCTATTCTGAGTATGCCATAAGAGCTGATCGGGATTTACAGAAACATTTGAGCAAAGCATTCGAGGACGTGGAGATAGCAGATTACCCTAATATAAAGACGGGAAAGGAACTGCTTTTGCCAAGTAACCTCTATGTCCGCGCTACGATGAATACCTCCGACCAGAGTCTGTTCCCAATAGACAGTGCTTTTAAACGCCGTTGGGATTGGAAGTATGTGCCTATTTCCAAGGGAAATGACAATGGAAAAGAATTGAATTGGATGATAGATGTTGATGGTGGCTTATACGATTGGTGGACTTTTGTCAGAACTATCAATAAGCATGTTTTTGACACGACCAATTCGGAAGACAAGCAATTGGGCTTTTTCTTCTGCAAGGCTAAGGACAATATCATCAGTGCAGAAACATTCGTTTGCAAAGTTATCTTCTACCTATGGAACGATGTGTTCAAGGATTTCGGATTTGACGACAAAATATTTGACGACAATGAAGATAATGAGAATACTAAACTCTCGTTTGACAAATTCTATATGGCATATGGTAATGTGAATGAGGGGAAGATTAAGATGTTCCTTGAAAACCTTGGGATGATGCCAATAGAAGAATACTCAGAAGAGGTTGACGATGAGTCTGAAAATTCCAATGGTAAGACAATACCTAAATATTCTATTAATGGGAGTTCTGAACAATTTTCCACCCCAAATGCAGTTCGATACATAATTGAAAATTATGCAAAGCAGAACGAGAACATTTCAGTTGATGAAATGATTCAACTTTGGAATGGTATTGCCGAAAGGAATAATCTATTAGTCCCCACATGGCAACCATCACCCAATGACAATCAGCCATTTGCAAATAAAAGGCGTGTCAAAATTGAATGGGGAAACTCTATCGCCTGGTTGATTATGGGCTGGACAGAGGCCTTATTTAGGAAGTTCATACAGAACGTAAAACAAAAGTTGGATATAAGTATTGAAAGGATTAACTAATGCGCATCCTCATTGAAGAATATCAATACGAAGTGGCTGCCGTGAAGGACATCCTCTACGGCATTGACCCCTTGACCAACATAGAGGGCAAGGTGTCAATACATTATGTAGGCTATTATTACAACAGCCTATTGAAGGACTGCGTATTTATTCTTCCTAAAGTATTACTACAGGGAGGCGCAGACGCTGCTTACAGTCCGGATTTGGTTTTCGGCAAGTACAAGCCAGAGGACATTGCAAACCTTGACAAAAAGAATCCGCTTTCTCAAAGGGAGCGGGATTTCATCTATAAATTTACGGTATGGATTTATCGGGCAATCGTGGTTTACAAGAACGACAAACAAACCGACAGTTCCATCATTTATCATGCCAAAATAGCGCAAGTGGGCAAGGGACAGCGCAGGCTGAGCAATACCTATCTTGACATCTTGTTGTCTTTGATACAGTTTAATCGCGAGAACCAGAACTTTTTCTTTTTTATACTGAAAAATCTTCATTCCGGCTTCAATAAGATAAACTGGACGCGCACCATCGGCACGACAACAGCCATTGTGCAGCGAAACCGCCCCATCTATCTGAACCCCGTAAACAAGAAACGGAAAATAAACTTCGATGAGGAACTGTTGGTCATCTTTTTCTCCATATTGAATTATATCGGGGACACTTACGGATTCTCCAAGGAGATAAGCTGCCAGTTTGACCTTATCAAGGGTAAACAGTTTGAGACCTATCTGAAAGGTTATGGCAAGACAAGGTTGCTGCAAATCAAGTACAAGTATTTCTCAGACAAGGCTTTGGAGCTATGGCAGCTTTGTTATGCTTTCTTTGACGAGTCACGGCAGGTGTTCATCAACACAGAGCAGAAAGAATACTTGCTGGTCAAGAATTTCTATATTGTCTTTGAAGCAATCATTGACGAACTGATTGGCGACAAACCTCTTCCTGACGGTATGGAAAAGAAACAGGAGGACGGGAAAATCGTTGACCATCTTTTCTCTGCGCCAAGTCTGATTGACGGCGAAGCAAAGCAAACATACTACATTGGTGACAGCAAGTATTATAAGATTGGTCATGAACTGACCACAGAATCCATTTACAAGCAATATACATACGCCCGCAACGTAATCCAATGGAATCTGGACATCTTCAATGTGGGTGAAGAGACGAAGTCTGGTGTACGCCTGCGTGATGATGTGACAGAAGGCTACAATATCATACCTAACTTCTTCATAAGTGCGAAGATGGATCTGGCGTTTGACTATTCCAATGATGGGATTGAGAAAACAGATCGCAAGAAGAACAAGCACAAGAAGGAGCAATTCAAAAACCGCCTGTTCGACCGTGACACTCTCCTGCTGTTCCACTATGATGTGAACTTCCTGTTTGTGTTGTCACTATATGCACGTGACAACATATCACAGAAAGCCAGATGGAAGAATGACATTCGGGACAAGTTCCGCAAAGAAATACAAGAATGGCTGCAAAAGGATTATGACTTCTATGCCATGCGTGCCCGTCCGGGAGTCGATGGAGAAGAATATATCAGACGAAACTTCAAGAACGTCGTTGGCAAGATTTATACTCCATTCGCAGACGAAAAGACTTACTCGCTTGCATTGGATAATAAAGATCCAGAAGGTGACAATGAAGATATTAAATCGGCATTGTCCGAGTTCTTCTATGTGGAGCATTGTAGTTTAGGGCAGAATCCGAACGAAGTGCTGCCTGCCATAGCAGACAATGTAGAAGTAATGCCAACTGATCATGAATTGGCTCTATGTGTAACCAAAGAAGGTGTACATTTTGATAGTGCTATTGCAAAAATGAAACAGACTGGCAAATTGGGCATAGCATTGAATATGAATGGAGCTACATTGCAATTGGTTGAAGGTTTTACCGCTGCCAAATATCTCATTATCCATAACAAAAGCAACAAATATGCTGCATTCTTCGTTGAAGGGAAAGGACCGAGGCTGATTTCCGCAAATGAGATGACAGATATGGTGACGACAAAGAAAGGAGCATCCATCTATCTTGTCTATAATGCAGAATTAAATGCAATTCCTGCATTTGGCAAATTGGATTTCACTCCCATTACCAAGAGTGGTGATAGCTATTCACCGCACTTGCTATCCATAAAAAGTTTAATAAAAGGAAACAATGACGCATGAATACAGATATACAGAAACTCATAGGTGAAGCTACAACCTATGACAAGAAACAGATGCTTGAGGTCAAACGCCCTAAAAGTTGGCTCAAGAGTGTATCGGCTTTTGCAAATGGCGAGGGCGGCACATTAATCTTCGGCATCAGCGATGACGACCAAATAGTCGGACTCGCTGATGCAAAAGGCGATGCCGAGAGAATAAGTGAGGAAGTTAAGAGTAAACTGGACCCTGCTCCAGCAGTCAATCTTGAACTAAAGGAAGCAGATGGTAAAGTCCTTGTATTATTGCATGTATATCCCGGACAGGAAACACCATATTATTACATTGGCGACAAACAGCGCATCGCTTTTGTACGCATAGGCAATGAGTCTGTTACAGCAGACCGCGTTCAATTGAAAACACTTGTGTTGAAAGGTTCTGGGCGCACATATGACAGTTTGCCCTCCAACTATAGGTTTGAGGATATGGCTTTCTCCAAACTCAAGTCTGTCCACTACAAAAGGCTACAGCGTTCTTTTGAAGACAATGAGTTTGTTTCGTGGGGAATCATTGATGAAAATGGTAAGTTGACAAATGCGGGTGCATTGCTGGCAGATGAATCTCCTGTGCGCCAATCGCGCATATTCTGTACACACTGGAATGGATTGGATATGACAAGCGGTTTGGGAGAGGCGATAGATGATGTGGAATTGGAAGGATGTGTAATCGGTCAGTTACAGGATGCCGTTTCTTTTGTCAGAAACAACTCCCGGAAGAAATGGTGGAAAGAGAATGACTATCGTGAAGAACTGCCCGACTATCCCGAGCGTGCCGTAACAGAAGCGATAGCAAATGCCATTATCCATAGGGATTATATGCAGATGGGCAGTGAGATACACATAGATATGATAACCGTTTGGAAATATACTCTCCTGGAGGGATGATGGACGGCAGGCTTATTCAGCAGTTAAACCCACTTACTGTACCATCCAAAAGAAGGAATCCCTTGTTGGCTGATTTCTTCAGTAGACTGGGACTTATGGAGAGACGGGGTAGCGGAATGAAGAAAATCATAAACACATATAGGCGTTATGAGCATCTTTCAGACTACCATGCTCCTGAATTCACCTCCAATGCATCCGAGTTTCACGTGACTCTATGGAATTTGAATTATGAAGGCAGTGACAATAATACAGCTTCTAACAACACATTTCAAGGAGCGGAGTTCATAAAAGAACCCGTAGAGTTCACAAAAGAGTTCATAAAAGAACCCGTAGAGTTCACAAAAGAGTTCATAAAAGCAAGTCGCCAAATATATAAGCTGATATCTACAAATCCTAAAGTCAGCACTGTTCAAATGGCTGATTCCATGGGATTATCAGCACGTCAAGTTCTGAAATATCTGAAACGCCTTCAAGAATTAGGCAAGATAGCTCGTGTAGGTGGACGCAAAATGGGAGAATGGAAGATTATCGATGAAGAATACGAGGGATTCTTTGATAGGATATGAATATCATGTTTTAATCTTTAAATACATCAATAATTTATTTTTGCATCTTATGAATATAATAAATATAAATTTAGAACATTGCTTTGGCATTGCAAAGCTTTCACAAAAACTAAATTTTGCTGGTGAGAATGTAGCTCTTATATATGCTCCCAATGGTCTAATGAAAACATCGTTTGCAAGAACTATGCAATTGTATGGACAAGGAAAGGCCGACAAGGTGAAAGATGTTGTAGCTAATATAGATGGGACTATAGTTATCAAGGACGAACAGGACAATGTCGTATTACCAGCCTCACTATATGTTTCCAATTGTGAAGAACCTGATTCCGAAACGCCTAAGAATATCACATCGTTTCTTGCAGACAACGTATTGAAGCAGCAATATGACAATATCCTGAAGAATCTGTCGGAGAAACAGAAGGCTTTATTCAGAAATATCAGCAACTTTGCAATAAGCTCGGATATCGTTTTGGAGTTTATCCGAACATTCTGTGATGGAAAGTCAAGTCTTTTCTATGGCAAGTTTGAGGATGTCATGGCAGAGGTTGACGGGAACAACCCATGCTATGATTTCAAGTATAACGACATTTTTGACAAAGATGGTAAGGTTAAAAAAATCATTGAAGACAATAGGGAGGTATTGAAAGACTATTCAGAAAAGTACCAAGCTATATTGCAATCGTCTAAACTGTTCAAGCAAAGCAATGGCAAGACATTCGGGACTTATCAAGCTACAGAACTGTCCAAATCTGTATCAGACAATGCCTTTTTCGAGGTGAACCATAAGATTGTATTGGGGGATGGTGAGACAACTATCGATTCCGCCAATTCACTTACTACTTTGATAAATGATGAACTTTCTACCATACTGAACGACAAATCGGTCAAAAAGGCATTCGAGAAGATTGACAAAAAGACCTGTGCCAACGAGGTTGTGCGCCAATTAAAACGAATAATTGAGACCCATCCGGACTTGGTAGAAAAACTACTTGACTACGACAACTTCCACAGAGAAGTGTGGAAGGGCTATTTTGCCAAGTTCTTTGACAAAGCTCAAGATTTGCTAACTGATTATCAAGCCTCAAAACCAGTTTTAGACTCCGTGCTTCAACAAGCAGCAGCGCAAAGAGATGCATGGGAAGAAACGATAAGTATTTTCAATCGCAGGTTTTCGGTTCCCTTTACAGTAAAAATCAAGAATCAGACTGACCTTCTTCTCAACGAGGAAGCTGCGGCATTGTCGTTTGAATATTGCACTCCGACTGGTCAGAAAGAAGTAGAGTCGAAGGTGTTGGAGGAAGTAATATTAAGCAAAGGAGAACTTCGTGCGTTCTACACTTTGCAACTGCTCTTCGCCATCGAAAAGATGAAAAAAGACGGCGGACAAAAACATCTGCTTGTGTTTGACGACATCTCCGATTCTTATGACTACAAGAACAAATACGCAATGGTGGAATACCTCTGCGACCTGAAAGGTGACAACCGCTTTAAACTGATCATACTGACACACAATTTTGATTTCTATCGCACCATAGCCTCTCGGTTAGGAGTGAAGAGAAACAGCATCTATATGGCCTATAAGGATGTTAATGAAGAAATCAAATTCCATAAGGCAGAGTATCTTAAGGATCCGTTCAAATACATTAAGGGCAAGGCTGACAAACCAGAGTTCTTCATTGCGATGATACCGTTGGCACGCAACCTGATAGAATACACCAAAGACATTGAAGCTGGCCAGCCCCAAACTGACTATATAAATCTGACATCATGTCTTCATGTAAAGAATGAGACGGCAAATCTGACGGTTAATGACATTGAGCAGATAATAGTGCGTAATATGGATGTGCCGCATCTGCCCACTTCTCAAACCAATACCAACATCAAGGATTACATTATCACTACGGCAGATAACTTTTGCCAACAGCCAACTTTAGATGAAATCAACATCGAGAATAAGATAGTCCTGTCGGTTGCAGTCAGGATAAAAGCGGAAGATTACATGATTGCCCAATTAAAGGAAGTGATGCAAAGTGGTGATTTCAGTGCATTCTACAACGGCATTACCTCAAACCAAACTTTTGAGCTCACAAAGAAATTCAGCGAACTATGTTCTCCATCCCCCAATATCCATCTGCTGTTAAAAGAGGTTAATATGATTACACCTGAAAACATTCACCTAAACAGCTTTATGTTTGAGCCTCTTATTGACATGTCTGTATGGCGATTGAAAGAATTATATCAAGAGACAAAGACTCAATTGGTGTAAGAACGTGTAATTCCCAAACATACTGAAGGTTTTTGTGAATTGTCATCGTATATTTACGGGAACTTTATGGTATCATTTAGCGATTAAAACCTGTTACTTGAATTGAGTATCAGGTTAATATGCAATCATTATAGGTTCAAGCGTGGAGATCCGACCCTGTTGCCCGTCCCACGTCTTGAGGCTCTCGCATTGCCCGATACAGTTGAACGAGCAACGCGAAACCCACGCCGATGTGTTTATATAATATCCCTATACACCATTTTCGCACACATATTATCATATACGTACATATACAATAATAGCATGAAAATATGGATACAGGAATGTCTATAAAACATCCCATGAGCATCTACCGTTGCTGTGTTCTGACTGTATCAAGAAAGTTGCGAAGTTTCTAATCGTCAAGAACAAAGCGTCAAAGTAAACGCCTTCCTATATATAGTGACTCCCATTCCCACCACATTCCGTCATTAGTCTGGCTAATGCCTTTCCTCCGACTCGGCGCAGGTTAGTCCCATACTCATTTGTTTGTGACTTTGACGGAACACGTCCGTCGTCGGCGCAATAAAGACAGAGACTATGAAAGTCCGGACAAAGGTAACATATATTTTTTGATTAATTACAAAAATATCGTTAAAAATAATCAAAAAGAAGAAGAATGCAACCAAATCACCATACCAAGGACACAACTTTACAATCTTTTTATTACTTTTGCAAAATAAAATGATGAATCATTTATGATAGAACTTGCACTACAACATATGATAGATTGATATCAAATAGACAATAAATAAAGATGATAGGAAATATTGACATACTGGTAAAAGAACTCTGCAAACTGCCCAAGGAAGTAGGATGGGTTGAATTCAAACATAATAACTGTCAGCCAATGATGGTTGGCGAAGATATTAGTGCCCTTGCCAATAGTGCAACTCTACATGATAGAGACTATGCCTATATGATATGGGGAGTCGACGATAGTACTCACGAGATAGTGGGAACAAAGGTTCGTCTTCAACTTGAAAAGAAAGGGGAGCAAGAGTTGGAGAATTGGCTTCGCTATCTTCTCTCCAAGAATGCGGATTTTGAGTTTTATGATACAGAGATTGACGGGATGCATGTGGAGTTGATCCGTATTCACAAGGCATTTAATGAACCTGTCGCATTCCAGAAGATAGACTATATCCGTAGTGGAAGCTATACTAAGAAGTTGCATGAGTTCCCAGTATTCCGTGCTCAGCTATGGGATAAGTTGCGCCATGCCCAGTTTGAGGATGTATGCGTTAAAACAGAGCAGAGGTATGAGGATATAATACGATTGCTTCAAGTGGATGCCTATTTTACCTTGCTGAAGATACCTCAGCCTACGGAGAAGGATGCAGTGGTGCATTACCTGAATGAAGATGGGATTATCCAAATGCAGGATAATGGCTTTTATTCCATAACAAATTTGGGAGCATTACTCTTTGCCAAGGATTTGAATGAGTTTGCAAGGTTAGGGCGTAAAGCCATGCGTGTTGTACAATATAAGGGCAAAAACCGATTGATGATTCAGAAAGAAGAATCTTTCATTCAAGGCTATGCTGTTTGCTTTGAGAATATTGTGCGTTATGTGAATGCTTTGCTGCCAAGCAATGAGGATGTAAACGCCGTTCAACTATCAACGACCAGTAAGTTTCCTCTTCCTTCTGTAAGAGAAGCTATTGCGAATAGCCTAATTCACCAAGACCTTTATATAACAGGTGCAGCACCTGTAGTGGAGATATTCGAGAATCGTATCGAGGTAACTAATCCTGGCACTCCATTGGTAGATGTGCTTCGTATTATAGACAACCCTCCGAAATCACGAAACGAGAAACTGGCTTCTCTTATGCGCCGATTGAAAATGTGTGAGGAACTTGGTCGTGGTTGGGACAGAATGGTATTAGCATGTGAGGCGCAGTTCCTTCCAGCTCCCCGCATAGAGGTTTTTCCAGACAGTACCAAAGTTACTCTTTTCTCTGGAATGGAGTTTAGCAATATTCCAATGGAAGACAAATTGTGGTCATGCTACCTTCATGCTTGCCTTATGTACATACAAGGTGAGGCTTTGACAAATAAATCGCTTAGAGATAGGTTTAACGTAAAGGAGTCTTCTGCAGGGAGTATTTCAAGGCTGATAAAGGAGTCTGTTTCAGAAAGAAGGATTAAGCCTTTTAATCCTGAAACTGCAAAGCGGTATATGAAGTACATACCAAGTTGGGCTTAGTCTAATTTGTCGGTAATTTGCCGAGACACCGATACGAGAACTTATGAATGATGTTAATACTTTGATATTCAGAGTGATAAGAAAATAGATTTAATTTGCTGGTAATTTGCTTCAGATCCGTTCAAAGCGCAGGATGCCTTTCCCGTTGTCGTCCAGCTCTATGGCGAGTGGAATAACCTCGCGGCTGTCATCACCGAATGGGACAGCATATTGATTTTTGAGAATTTGCTGCCTGGCAGCCTCCAGACCGCCGTTGTTTGTGAGTTTCAGCTCTATGACATAGATGGCGTTCATTGCCCATGTTACAATGTCGATGCGTCCGCCAGTCATCATGTGCTCCACCTCAACACGCAGACCTATGGCGTGAAAAATGCAGCTGATGATGAAACGGTAGCGCTCCTCCATTCCCATGTTCGCCAGTTTTTTGTTGCTGTATGGCACATCGGCAACCATGGCTTTCAATATATTCATTGCTTCGTCAACATTGCCATAGTTGAGGTGGCTGCGCAAGCGGTTTTGTGCAGTCACCACATCGTTTTTGCTGCGAAGGGTCAATGCAGGGATGACTACCGCATACAGCGCCTGGCGCACTTCGTTGTTTGGAATGCCAAGTATGTAGTCAAAGCTGTTGAAGTCTTTGATTGTCAGGTAGCCCGACTGGTAGAGGAACAGTTCTGCACCACCCGTGACGTCGGAACTTTCCAAAATATTCTTGTCGACTGGAATGGCTTCCATATCTGTGAGTTTCAGTTCTAAATCTTCCACAAACTTTGGCAGCATTGATGTGGCTCCCGAGGATACCCAGTAGTTGCCTATGCGCAGCTGCGCAAGAGAAGTGACGAGACTGAAGGGATTGTATATGTCCACCATGTTCTCATCGCTGAAATGATAACCGTCGTAGTTGTATTTCAGTTTTGCAAAAATATCATCGGCAGTCTTTCCGTCATGTTTTGCCATTGCCTCAATCTCGGGCATGAAATTCTCGTGGATTTCCTGTTTTGTGATGCCGCAGATGGCCGCATACTGTGGCATGAAACTTACGTTGGTAAGGTTGTTGAGCACGGAAAACAGTGAGATTTGCGTGAACTTAGTGATACCGGTGAGGAATACAAAGCGCTCATATTGTGTGCATGACTTCAGTAGGGCAAATACTTTTCTGTATATTGCAGTACATGCCTCGTGCTCTGGAGTATGCCATGAATGTTGCAGCGGTGAGTCGTACTCATCGATAAGTATCACCACTGGATTCTCGCCCTCGTTGCTTGCGGTGCGGAGAATGCTCTCAAAGCGTGTTGCCAGTCCGTCTCCGTCAAAGGTCTTCACATTATAGTCATGTTCCAGTCTTCTGAATGTGGAGTTGAAATAGCTGTTCAAGTCTTCTGCCGAGGCTCCAGCGTTGCTCATGTCGAAGCGAATCACCGGGCTAACCTTCCATTCCTTTTCTAACTCCATTATCTTCAATCCCTCGAAAAGTTCTTTCTTTCCCTCGAAGTAACAGCGAAGAGTGTCGACAAGCAAGGACTTACCGAAGCGGCGTGGGCGGCTGAGGTAGTTGAACATTCTGCCGTTGGCAAGCTGCCACACCAAGTCGGTTTTGTCAACATATACATAGTTGCCCTTTCTTATCATTTCAAACGATTGTATTCCCTCGGGCAGCCGTCTCATGTTGTTTTGTGTGAAGTAGTCCGTCATATTCGTAAACGTTTTGTTGATTTTTTGCAAAATTACAAAGAAAAATGAAAAATGAAGAATGAAGAATGAAGAATCATTTTTCTGAAGCCGTTTTTTAATGTTTTTTATTTGTTTCCCGGGCGAAAAGGCAGTGTGTAACGCACAAGGAAACAGGTTATCACGTGCGTGATAACCTGTAGAGATTTATTTTATGAATAAAATCTTTCTTATCCTTGATGTAGCTGCGCTTATGCGAGCTTTGCAATGTGTGCGCAAAGGCTTGACTTGATGTTAGCAGCCTTGTTCTTGTGGATGATATTGGTCTTAGCCAACTTATCAAGCATCTTCTGCACAGTTGGGTACAAGTTTGCAGCCTCGTCCTTATCTGTAATGGCACGAAGCTTGCGTACAGCGTTACGCATAGTCTTTGCATAGTACTTGTTATGCAAAGTTCTCGTCTTCTCCTGACGGATTCTCTTCTCTGATGATTTGTGGTTTGCCATCTTTTTAATTCTGTTTTTTATTTTTTCGTAGTCCCTAGGAGAGTCGAACTCCTCTTTAGAGAATGAAAATCTCTCGTCCTAACCGATAGACGAAGGGACCAGTTTTAAATTTGCGAGTGCAAAGGTACTGCAATTTTCCCGAATGACAAAATATTTTGGTGTTTTTTTTCGTTTAACATAAAAATTTTAACTAAAAAGGTGATTTTTTAAAGAAAAAGCGGTAACTTTGCACTGTTATGACAATAAAAACGGAGGCTATTGTGCTGCACTCACTGAAGTATGGTGAGCAACGTATTATCGTAGATATGTTTACTGTGGAGTATGGTAGACAGTCGTTTATTGTAAATATTCCCAAAGGCAGGCGTGGCGGTATGGGGAAGCAGTTGTTTCAGCCCTTGACCATACTTGAGGTTACTGCAGATAGTTCGCCGCATGGTCAGTTGCACAAACTGAAGACCGCTCATGTGGCTGTACCTTATCTGTCGTTGCCTTTTTCTGCCGTAAAGTTGTCGCTGAGCCTTTTTTTGTCAGATTTTCTCTATCAGGCACTTAAGGGGGAACAGCAGAATGTACCGTTGTATATGTATATAAAAGACAGTCTGATGTGGCTTGATGCCTGCGACAGACCGGTGTCGAACTTTCACCTTGTGTTCATGCTGCGACTTGCGCAGTTTATAGGTTTCGGTCCCAATACAGAGGGATATTCCGAGGGTGATGTGTTTGACCTGAGAGCATGTGCCTTCAGTTCCACTGTGCCGGTTCACAGCGATTATATCGCCGCCGGTGAGGCTGCTGTCATAAGTACGGTGACGAGAATCAACTATGCCACAATGCATCTGTTCCACTTTACGCGGGCAGAGCGAAACCGGTTGGTTGATATGCTTGTAAGATATTATTGCATACACCTTCCCGATTTCGCTCCGTTGAAATCGCTTCCTGTGTTGCGGGAACTGTTTGATTAGCCATTATAGTATTATAAGGCTAATGGGGGCATATAATACAAATGTTTATCCGAACACAATTGTTCCCTGATGTGGAGGCTGTGTTTTTTCTACAGGATCAATCACGGTGTTGCTCGATGTTTTTGTGATATTGTCAAGAATCTCGCGTGTACGTTTATATGTAGGTGTGTTCTCAACGGCAGAAATCACATCATCGTTGTCGAGGTCTTCCGGACGGAAGAGGTAGAAGTTCGGGCGGCGCTTGATGAGAGTCTTGCCGCCTTTGTCGCCATAGTATTCCACGCGGCGCTGTGCGAGGGCAGCCTTGTGGGCTTCCTCTTCGGCAAGCTTGTTCATCTCCTCTTGTGTCTGCCGCTGCACGCGGTCCTGCATGCCGTCGATGTTCTTCATTCCGAAACCTGAGGCAAGGATTGTCACTTTCACCTTCTTGCCTAATTCCGGGTCGATGGTGGTACCCCATTTCAGTTCGTAATCGTCAACTTTATTCAAGAAGTCGTGTACGTCGTTCATCTCGTCCATCATGAGCCCCTCGCCTGAGCCGCTGTCGTTGCTGTATGCTATGTTGAACAGAATGCTCTTGGCATTGAACACGTCGTTGTCGTTGAGCAGCGGTGAGTTGAGCGCATCCTCTATGGCGTTCTTCACGCGGTTTTCACCTTCGCCGTAACCCGTTGACATGATTGCCACGCCACCGTCCTTGAGCACTGTGCGCACATCCTTGAAGTCGAGGTTTATGACACCGGGTATGGTGATAATCTCTGCAATGCTCTTGGCTGCCACGCTAAGCGTTGCGTCGGCTTTGGCGAAAGCCTCGTCCAGTGACAGTGCCTGATAAATCTCACGAAGACGCTCGTTGTTTACCACAAGCAGGGCATCAACGTGCTTCGCCATTTCCTCTACGCCGTCGAGTGCCTTGTCTATCTTCTTCTTGCCCTCAAAGGCAAAAGGTATTGTGACGATACCTACTGTAAGAATGTCCATCTCTTTTGACACGCGGGCAATTACGGGTGCTGCTCCTGTGCCTGTACCGCCTCCCATACCTGCGGTGATGAAGGTCATGCGGGTGCCGTCGGAAAGCATGTTGCGAATGGCGTCGAGGCTTTGCTCTGCAGCCTGTCTGCCCACCTCGGGCTTGTTGCCTGCGCCCAGTCCGTCGTCGCCGAGCTGCAGATGTACTGGCACTGGTGAGCCGTTGAGTGCCTGACGGTCGGTATTGCATACCACAAAGGTAACATCGTGAATACCCTCGCGGTACATGTGGTTCACAGCGTTGCCGCCACCGCCGCCTACACCTATAACCTTAATTATGCTATGTGCTGTCTCCGGTGTGCCAAAGTCTACTATTGGCATATTGCTGATGTCTGTCATAATTGTCCTGTTTAGTCTGTTACAATGTTTTTTATGCTGTTACTCGTCCTCAGGCGAGGTCATCACCTTACCGAATTTCTTCACCTGCTTCCATATTTTGTTTATCGGGCTGTTCTCGCGGCGCTTGCGGCGCTCTTCTGCTTCTTGCGCCTCCTTTTGGCGTTGCAGTTCGGCTTCTTTCTCCTGACGCAGGCGTTCAGCCTCTTCTTCGGCGAGTTTTTTCTCGGCTGCCGTCTGCACGGTGCCCGGTGCAAGGTCGCCGGGCTTTCTTACCCGCATGGGGTCATTGGTGACTGTACCTTGTGATGTGGCTGCAGGCTCAAACAGGTCGCCGGCTGTGGGCAGTTCGCCGCCGGCACAGTTGATGTCGCCCTTTGCCAATAGTCCGAGAATAGTGCAGAGTGTTCCGTTCTGCTGTTTCAATTCGGGCAGCGATGAATTTATGGTGTGTATTACAGAGCGCGCTATTCTGGTCTTGTCCATGTGATGGTGGTTTACGGTGAAAGCCTTGTCGATATTTGGAATATTTGCACCGCCACCGGTGAGGATTATTCCTCCAAGCAGCTTGTCGGCATAGCGCTGCGGTATCTGATATATTACATTCTCCACAATCTCCTGCATGCGTCCTTCCACAATGTCTATGAACTTCTTTGCCTCCACGCTGTGTTCGGCATCAATGGGAATGGATAGACTCTCATCAATATCCTTGTACTCAGTGTATGCGCTCGCATATTTTAGTTTCAGGCGCTCAGCCTCGCTTTCCTCTATGTTGAGCGATGCTATGTCCTTTGTGATATTGTTGCTTCCCAACGGTATTACTGCAAGATGGCGCAGTATGTTCTTGCTGTAGACACTCACTGTAGTGGTGTCGGCACCTATGTCTACAAGGGCACAGCCGGAGCGGCGTTCAGCCTCGGTCAGCACGCTGTCGGCAAGGGCAAGCGGTGCAAGGAACATCTCTGCAACGCTGATGTTTGCAATCTCAAGACAGCTGTTTAGTTTGTCGTAAAATGCCTTGCGCTGCAGAATGGTGAGGTAGTTGCCTTCAAGATGAGAGCACTGCACGCCCACAGGGTCTATCTGCAGCTGGTTGTCCACAAGAAATTCCTGTATTGCAACATCGAGTATCTCCTGGTCGGGATATTTCATGTTGTAGTTTGCATCGTTCAGCTCGTCAATCATGTCTTGAGTAATCTGTGTGTCGACAGGCAGGTCGTTTTGCACCACATTGAGAATGCTGCGGATGCTCTGTCCTCCTATTCCCACATACACTTTGTGGATGCGTGTCTTCATTTTCATGCTTAGCTTGCCGACAATGCTCGTTATGCACTGGGCTGTCTTTTCAATGTTGTAAACCACTCCTTTGTGAATGAACGACGAGGAGTCTTCCTTAACGATAGCATTTACGGTGATGCTGCCGTCAAGATTCTTCTTGCCTGCAATACCTGTAACTTTGGACGAACCAAGTTCGATTGCTACTATAAATTCCTTTGCTGCCATCTTGTTATATCGTTTTGTTGTTTTTATTGCTTTGTTGTTTTTCTGCTGCCGTCGGCTGTGTGGCGCTGTTTCCCGTTGCCGGCTGTGTGGCGTTTCCGTCTGCCGTCTGTGTGGCTGCCTGTTCCTGCTGGCTGTCGGCTTGTGGCGTCTGGACTGCCGGTGGCTCCTGTTCGTCAGTGTCATTGCGTCTGCATATAATCTGGTTGCTGAACTCCACACTGATATACTTGTATTTGTTCCAGCCCACTTTGCTTAGTCCGTAGCGGTAGAATTTCTCCAGACGGTCGAACTTCTTTTCTATTTCCGTGGCATCGCCTATAAATATAATATGTTCGCCCACGCGAGGCACCAGTTCCATCGTTCCGTCGTCGAGCACGTTGATTTGCTCTATCTGGTGGTTCCATATGTCACTGTGCACAATGTAGTTTGCCACCTCGCTCAGCGGTCCTTGTGCAAATTTCTGGGAAATGTTACCCGTGGCAATTATTATGTCGGCGGTGTATTTTGTCTTTCCCATCACTCCGCCGTGATTGTCAAGATAATAGTTGGAGCCGTTCTCAGCCATAATCCTTACAATCGGCATACGCTGTGTGAGCGATATGCTGATATTGCCGTTTTGTGTCTTGTAGCACTGCACCTTGTCTACAAACGGGCTTGCCGTCAGCGCCTCTTCCATGTCGCGGCAGTTGATGGAGGATACAGGCTTGCCTAAAGGATAAAGTTTTTTCTGCTTCAGCATTTTCTTTATCTCGTCGGCATTGAGAAAGCCTGCCACCTGACTGTCGGTAATGTCTATCTTTACCTGCGAGCACAGCAGATTGCTTTCATCGGGTTTGTTGAACGCGGTGACTGCAAACACGAGATACACTCCTAATATGAGGTCCGCTGTTATCAGTATTGTCTTTTTCCAGTTTATCCTTATCATCTTTAATCCTTAGATGTGATATTTTTTGCGCAAAACGTCTGCTATGTTGTCGGTCTGGTTGTCGAGGTCGCCGGCACCCAGCACCACGAGCACTTCAAAGTCGTTGTTCTTAACATAGTCGAGCACCTCGTCTTTCTTTATCATCGTTTTCTCCACACCCTCGGCAAGATTGTCGTAGATGAGCTTTGAGGTCACGCCCTCTATTGGCAGTTCTCTTGCCGGATAAATGTCGAGCAGCACCACTCGGTCGAGGATGCTGAGCGCATCGGCAAAATCCTTGTAGAAATCACGGGTGCGGGTATAGAGATGAGGCTGGAACATAGCCGTTATCTTCTTGTCGCTGTAGAGCTCGCGCAGACTCTTGGCACTCTGGTAGATTTCCTTAGGGTGATGGGCGTAGTCGCTCAGGAATACCAGACGGTCGGTCTTTATGCGGAAGTCGAAACGGCGGTCCACTCCGCGGTATGTCTTCATTCCCTCGCGCAGCTCGTCGGCAGTGCATCCGTTGAGCTGTGCCATAGCCATAGCCGCCACACCGTTTTCGATGTTTATAGGTATGGGCTGACCGAGCTCTATGTTGCTTACGTTTTCTATCGGCGATACGAAGTCGAATGTTATGCCGCCATTGGCAATTCTGATGTTCTCGGCATGGAAGTCACCCTCGTCGCGGCTGTACTCATAGCGGCGCACGCCGTCCTGCAGCTCGTCCTTCATTTCCAGTCCCTTGCGTATTATCAGCGCACCTCCCGGCTGTATGAGGGTGGAGTAGTGGTGGAAACTCTCAAGATAGGCTTCTTTTGTGCCGTATATATCGAGATGGTCGGGGTCTGTTGATGTTATGACGCTCATCCACGGGCGCAGCCAGTGAAAAGAGCGGTCGAACTCATCGGCTTCTATCACCACATATTCGTCGCTGCCGAATATATAGTTAGTATTGTAATTCTTCGATATGCCGCCCAGAAAGGCATTGCATCCCACATGACTCTGGTGCATGATATGTGCACACATGGTCGATGTCGTGGTCTTGCCGTGAGTGCCAGCCACACACAGTCCTTTCATGCTGTGGGTCAGAGTGCCGAGTACCTGGGCACGCTTCTGCACCTCAAATCCGTGACTGCGGAAATAGCACAGCTCGGTGTGTTCGGCTGGTATTGCCGGTGTGTACACTACAAGACAGTTGTCCTTGTTGAGACATTCCTGCGGAATCATTGCCACATTGTCCTCGTAGTGTATCTGCATACCCTCCTTTATCAGCTGTGTGGTGAGTGCCGAAGGTGTCTTGTCGTAACCTGCCACAACAATGCCTTTCTTGATAAAGAACCGTGCAATGGCGCTCATGCCAATGCCGCCGGCTCCTACAAAATATATTGCCTTAATATCTTCTGTTTTCATTTTAATCAGTGTTTAGTGTTTAGCGTTCAGTTAGGGCTATCACCTCTTCGGCTATTATCCGTGCGCTGTCGGGAAGCGCCAGTTTCAGAATATTTTCTGTGAGACTGGTAAGTTGCGCCTCGTCATTGACAGTCTTTAGTGCCAGCGGCAACAGTTGCTGCGCTGCATCAGAGTCTTTTACAAACAGGGCTGCATCGCGGTCGGACAGTGCACGGGCGTTCTTGGTCTGATGGTCTTCTGCCACATTGGGCGACGGAACAAGTATCACTGGCTTGCCTATGAGGCAGAACTCAGATATGCTGCTGGCTCCTGCGCGGCTCACCACGAGGTCGGCAGCCTTATATGCCGCAGCCATGTCGCTGATGAAGTCGGTCACGATGAGGTTCTTTGGCTGACGGTCCTTCAGCTGCTCCTTTATGCTGTTGAAGTAGTATTTGCCTGTCTGCCATATAAACTGCACGTTGTCCTGAGCCGCCTCCACCATGTCGATGTGCTGCATTATGCTCTCGTTCACGGTGCGTGCCCCGAGACTGCCGCCGATTATGGTGATTGTCTTCTTGTCGGGGGCAAGTCCGAACTGCTTGCGTGCATCCTCACGGCTGACGGTGCTGCTGAGCAGAGCCTGGCGCACAGGATTTCCGGTCTTAATTATCTTGTCGGCAGGGAAAAAGCGCTCCATGCCGTCGTATGCCACACATATCTTGTCGGCACCCGATGCCAAGACCTTGTTTGTCACTCCGGCGTATGAGTTCTGTTCTTGTATGAGACAGGGAATGCCCATCTTGTGGGCGGCGTTGAGGGTGGCGGCACTTGCATAGCCTCCCACTCCCACGGCTGCCATGGGCTTGAAGTCCTTAAGTATTTTCTTCACCATGCGCTTGCTCTTCAGAAAGTCGAGCATCACGCCGATGTTCTTTGGCGACCAAAGGGGGCGGATAAGTCCACGGACAGGCAGCCCCACAATCTCATATCCCGATTGGGGCACACGCTCCATCTCCATGCGTCCTAATGCTCCAACAAACAGAATCTCTGTGTCGGGGCGCAATTCTTTTATTGCATTGGCAATCGACACTGCCGGGAAAATGTGTCCGCCGGTGCCGCCTCCGCTGATAACTATTCTCAGTTGCTTATCCATATTGTATATTTTTTTGTTTTCTTATATTCTATGTCTCTAATTTGCCGCGACCGTTTCCGTTTTGGCTCCCTTTGCATTTATCCTCTTTTTTGCCGTGCGGCTTATGCTAAGTATTGCTCCTATGTAGATGCAGTTGATTATGGTGGATGTTCCACCCTTGCTTATTAATGGCAGTGGCTGACCTGTGACGGGAGCCATTCCCACAGCCACGAGCATGTTGAATATCGCCTGAGTAACAAGCAGCAGTGCCAACCCTATTGCCAGCAGTGCCGGGAAACTGTTTTCGCAGCGGTTGGCGATGCTTGCCGTGTGGAATAGCAGTATCACATAGAGGAAAGCTACGAATATGGCACCGCCGATGCCCATTTCCTCGATGATTATGGCATAGATGAAATCGGAGAATGCCTGCGACAGGAAATCGCGTTCCACCGAGTTGCCGGGTCCCACACCCTTGATGTTGCTCGACACAATGGCAATGTTGGCATGTCCCACCTGAGCATCGGCATCGAGGTCGAACTTGCTCGGCGGTATATTATCGCTGTTGAAAAACTTGTATATTCTTTTTTTCCATGTGCTGAAGCGGTGGAATACTTTGTCTACAGCCGACTTCTCTGTTTGCTTCACCTCAATCTTGTCTTTCTGATGCAGCGCACTGTTCATCTCTTTTTCCACGTCACCGCCAAGAATAAGCACAAGTGATAAGATAAATGCCACAACGCACACACCAATACCAGTGAGCCATGCAAGCTGCTTTATCGGCACACGCCCGATAATCATCATGAAATACACCACTGCGAAGAGCAGTATTGCCGTTGACAGGTTTTCGATGCCAATCAGAAAACAGAATATACCTGTGAGTACCATTATATATTTGAATGCCATGCGGTCGGCGCCGCTGTCGGTCTGCAGTGTGCTCAATATCTGTGCTTCGGCAAGTATCATTGACCCCTTGGCTATTTCCGAAGGCTGGAAACCGAATAGGGTACGGTTGGCACCATTGACATTCTCGCCGATGAAGAGCACACACACCAATGTCACCAGCGAGAAAAGGAGCATGGCTGGAGTGAACAGCTTGAAAAACCTGCACGGGATGTTGGTCACGATAATAGCCATGATTAGTCCCGCTATCATCGTGCTGCCATGTTTTGCAATCGGGGTGATATAGTCGTTGCTCTTATAAGTCAGTCCGCTTGAGGCGCTGAACACCTCAATGATACTGATCATACAGAGGAAGAAAAATACCATCCAGATGACCTTGTCGCCTTTAAATATGTTCCCTATTTTCTGGTTCATTTCTTAAATTAATAGAGAATAATTCTATTTGTTTTCTTTCAGTTTCTTAAAGTTCTCCTTAAACTGCTCGCCGCGGTCTTCCATGTTCTTGAACAGGTCGAAGCTGGCGCAGCACGGACTCAGCAGCACTGTCTCGCCCGGTTTTGCCAGTTGGGCGCATGCCTTCACGCAGTCTGCCATGCTGGATGTGTCAGCTATGGGCAGGTTCAGGCTGTCGAATGAACGGTGCAGCTTGCTGTTGTCCACTCCGAGGAACACCAGCGCCGAGCACTTCTCTTTCACCAGTGGGGTGATTTCATTATAGTCGTTGCCTTTGTCCACACCTCCGAGTATCAGCACACACTTGCCCTTGATGCTTTCCAGGGCAAAGTAGCATGCGTCCACGTTTGTGGCTTTCGAGTCGTTGATGAACTCCACGCCGTTCACGCTGCCTATTTTCTCCAGACGGTGCTCCACGCCGCGGAAGTTCTTTATGTTCTCAATGATCACGTCCTCGGCAATGCCGGCTTTCTCGCAGGCTATCTTTGCCGCCATCATGTTGTATATGTTATGGCGTCCCTTCAGGCAGCACTCGTCCTGATTCAGTGTGAAGTCGTTTTCTGAGAACGGGCACAGCTCGCCGCCGATGTCGCTACGCTTTTTCAGCTCTTCAGTTATTATCGGGTCACCGCTCCAGTAGATAAGCGCATCATCCTTGGTCTGGTTCTGGGTTATGCGCATCTTTGCGTCAGTATAGTTCTGCATCTTGAAGTCGTAGCGGTCAAGATGGTCGGGGGTGATGTTGAGCAGTATTGCGATGTCAGCCTTGAAGTCGTACATGTTGTCGAGCTGGAACGAACTGAGCTCTATGACATACCACGGGTGTGGATTCTCAGCCACCTGCAGTGCCAGTGAGTTTCCTATGTTGCCGGCAAGCCCCGCGTCTATTCCAGCCTTTGTCAGTATGTGGTAGATGAGGCTGGTGGTTGTAGTCTTGCCGTTGCTGCCCGTGATGCAAATCATCTTCGAGTCGGTATAGCGTCCTGCAAACTCAATCTCGCTTATCACGTGTATTCCCTTGGCGGCAATCTTCTGCATCATGGGTGCAGTGAAAGGAATGCCGGGACTCTTTATCACCTCGTCGGCGGCAAGTATCCGCTCCTCGGTGTGCTGTCCCTCTTCCCACTCAATGCCGTGGTCGTCGAGCATCTTCTTGTATGTGTCCTTTATCTTCGACATGTCCGACACAAACACGTCGAATCCCTCTTTCTTTGCCAGCACGGCTGCGCCGCATCCGCTTTCAGCCGCTCCAAGTACAACTATCTTTTTCATCTTTTTATCTTATCTTCAATGTTATGATTGTCAGAGCCGCGAGGATTATCGAAACAATCCAGAAGCGGTTTACTATCTTCGACTCGTGGAACACCCTTACCGGTCCGCGGAACACATACTTGCAGCCGTCGATGAGCTGCTCCTGCTGTGTGCGGAAGGCATCATGGATAGGCGTGCGCTTAAACAGCCTTTGCTGCACTCCGCGGCGTTTGCCCAGTTTGAAATAATACACCTGAAGCATCACGCTCAGGCTTTCCACGAAGAATATTCCGCAGAGTATGGGGAGCATCAGTTCCTTGTGGATAATCACCGCGCACACTCCGATAATGCCGCCGATGGTCAGGCTGCCCGTGTCGCCCATGAATATCTGTGCGGGGTAGGCATTGTACCACAGGAATCCTATGAGTGCGCCGATGAATGCGCATAGATATACCACAAGTTCCTGGCTGCCGGGAATGTACATTATATTAAGGTATGCAGCATATTCAATGTGGCTGGACACATAGGCGAGTATTCCCAATGCCACACCGATTATGGCGGAGTTGCCGGCACACATGCCGTCCATTCCGTCGTTTAGGTTGGCACCGTTGCTCACTGCTGTCACTACAAAGATTGTTACAATTACGAACAGAATCCAGCCGGCAGCGTGCTTATATTCGCCACACCATGACATTATGCTTTCATAGCTCATGTTGTGCTCCTTAATGAAGGGTATTGTGGTCTTGAGTGATTTTTTCTCGTTCACATCATGCTTCACCACCATTTCGGTCTTTGCATTTTTCTTGCTCTCCACATTTTCGCGAATCACCGCATCTGGACTGAAATAGAGTGTCAGCCCGATGATGAGTCCCAGCAGCACCTGCCCCACAATCTTGAAGCGCCCGGGCAGTCCTTCCTTGTTTTTGCGGAATATCTTGATATAGTCGTCAAGTCCGCCGAGAAATCCCAGCCATACAGTGGTGAGAATCATCAGCAGCAGGTAGATGTTTCGCATACGTCCAAACAGCAGCACCGGCACAAGTATGGACACAATGATTATCACGCCTCCCATCGACGGCACTCCCACCTTGCTTATTCCGAACGGGTCGATTTTCACGTCGCGCTGTGTCTCGGTGATTTGCTTGCGCTTCAGGTATTTTATGAACTTCTCGCCAAACCACATCGAAATTATCAGCGACAGGATAAGCGCCAGGAGTGAACGGAACGATATATATGCCCAGATGTGTGCTCCGGGAATGTCCCACTGTTCTAAGAATCTGAAAAAATAGTATAGCATGACTCTTGTGTATTATTTACATGTTTATCACTTTCCTCACCTCTTCCTTGTCGTCGAAGTGATGTTTCACGCCCTTCACGTCCTGATAGTCCTCATGCCCTTTGCCGGCAATCAGTATCACGTCGCCTTTCTGCGCCATTATGCAGGCTGTGCGTATAGCCTCGCGGCGGTCCACTATGCTGATGGTCTTCTTCATCTGCTGCTGGTCAAGTCCGGCGAGCATGTCGTTGATAATGTCCTGCGGCTCCTCAAAGCGCGGGTTGTCACTGGTTATTATCACACGGTCGCTCTGCTTGGCTGCCTCTTGCGCCATGAGCGGGCGCTTGCCCTTGTCGCGGTTGCCGCCTGCTCCGCACACGGTGATGATGCTGCCTTTGCCGTTGAGAACCTCGTGGATGGCTTTCAGCACGTTCTCCAGTGCATCGGGGGTGTGGGCATAGTCCACTATGGCTGTCCAGCCCTCGGGCGAGTTTATCGGTTCAAGTCTTCCGCTCACGCTCTTCAGGGTGCTCATCACAAGGAGAATGTCCTCGGGAGCCTTGCCCAGCATCACGGCAGCACCGTAGACAGCCAGCAGGTTGCTCACGTTGAACTTGCCGATGAACTGCACTCCCACCTCGTGGTTGTCGATGTCGAGATACATTCCCTCGAAATGACATTCAATGATGCGTGCCTTGAAGTCTGCCATGCGCTGTGTGGAGTAGGTCTTCACTGTGGCTTTGGTGTTCTGCACCATCACCATGCCGTTTTTGTCGTCGGCGTTGGTAATGGCAAAGCTGCCCTTTGGCAGTGAGTCAAAGAACGCCTTTTTGGCATCGCGGTAGTTCTCGAAAGTCTTGTGGTAGTCCATGTGGTCGCGGGTGAGGTTGGTGAATATACCGCCCGCGAATGTCAGCCCTCCGATGCGCTTCTGGTGGATGGCGTGGCTTGAACACTCCATGAAGGCATATTCGCAACTCTCGTCAGCCATTCTGCCCAGCAGTCTGTTCAGCTCTATCGGGTCGGGAGTGGTGTGGTCGGTGGGTATAGCCTCGTCTTCTATATAGTTGCACACGGTTGACAGCAGACCGCATTTGTGCCCCATCTTGCGGAACATATTATATAATAATGTGGCGATGGTTGTCTTGCCGTTGGTGCCGGTCACGCCTACGAGCTTCAGCTTGGCTGTAGGATTGCCGTAGAATGTGGTGGCAACCTGCCCCACACAGTCTTCGGTGCTTTCCACCTTAACGAATACTGCCCCGGAGGCGTTCTCCGGCACATTTTCGCAAAGCACGGCACTTGCACCCAGCTCTATGGCTTTTGCTATGTAATTGTGCCCGTCTGTAGTGGTGCCTTTGATTGCCACGAACAGATGCCCTTTCTCTATCTTGCGGGAGTCGATGTTGATGCCCGTAATCTCCACTTCAGCATCGCCGTTGGTGATGCTGATGGGGCTTATTCCTTTTAACAACTCTGATAGCTTCATAATATTTCTTTTTTTCATTTTTCACTTTAATACCAACTCACATGCCTCTCCGTTTTTTATCTGCCTGCCCGGCTCAATGCTCTGTGATGTTACCTTGCCGCGCCCTTTGATTCTTACGCTCACTCCCCGGCTTTCCAGCAGATATACGGCATCGCGCGCTCCCATTCCGTTCACATCGGGCATTAGTCCGCGGTTTATGTTCTGCGTTTTCAGTGCCACGTAGTTGTTGGATATGTTTGCCTTGCCCCATACCGGGTTTGAGGTAAGCGAGGCTGTGTTCCAGTCAACATCCTGCTTTATGTTGAGCCACTCCAGCACGGCGCTTGCCGATGTGAGGTTGCCGTTTTTAACGTCGGGTATCATCACCGATTCCTCGTCGCGGGCATCCTCAACCCTCATCTTCAGGTTGCGTGCCATTATTCCCTCGGCTATGTTGTGAAACACCACACCGCTCATTCCGCCGCCGCTTGCCGGCAGTCCGGTTTTCTTGATAGTCACAATGCACGAGTAGCGCGGCGCGTCGGCAGGGAAGAATCCAGCAAAGCTGAGCAGATAGCTCACCTGTCCGCTTTTGTAGCCTCCCGCTCCTTGTGAAATCTGTGCCGTGCCGGTCTTGCCTGCCACCTTGAACTTCTTGCTGCCGGCTTTTCTTCCCAGTCCCTGGCTCACCACATGCTCCAGGACAGTCTGCATGGTCTTTACTGTAGACGGTTTGGCTATTCGCTCCTTTATCACCTGCGGGGCATATTCGGCTATCACCTCTCCGTTTTTCACCACTTGCTTCACAAATCTCGGGCGCATCATCCTGCCGTTGTTTGCAATGGCGTTGTAGAACGTGACGGTGGAGATTGGCGGCACCTGTGTCTCGTAGCCAATGCTCATCCATGGCAGTGCTGTCTTGCTCCAGTTCACATATTGTCCATGTTTGTTGCGCTGGGGCATGCGTATTATTGGCTTGCTGCTGCCCATGAGCGGTATCTTAAGGTCTTCGGCGATACCCACGCGGCGCAGCCCCTCAACAAACTTCTCAGGGTTGTTGCCGTAGTGGTCGTCAATCATCTTGCTCACACCTATGTTTGAGCTTACCTCCAGCGAGCGTGCCACGTTTATCACTCCATAGCCGCCTTTATTCCAGTTGTGGTCTTTCATGTTTCTGCCGTGCATCTGCATCACTCCGCAGCCGGTGTCTATGCGGTAGGTTGTGTCCACCACTCCGTCGTCGAGTGCCACCATCACCGATGCCGTCTTAAACACAGAGCCCGGCTCCAGCAGGTCGCTCACGGCATAGTTCTTGCGCTCACGGTACTCGCCGTCGCCGCAGCGCTCCACGTTCACTATCGCCTTTATGTCGCCCGTGGCTACCTCCATCACTATTGCCACTCCCTGCCATCCGTTCACCTCAGGCAGTTTCAGCTCCTCTATCAGCGCGCGCTCGGCAAGGTCCTGAATGCCCACGTCGATGGTTGTCACAATGTCGGCTCCGTCAACAGGCGGCGTCACAGGTATGCTCATGAACTTGTTGAGTATCTTCTGGCGCTTGTTTACTCCGTTCTTTCCTCGCAGTATGGAGTCGTACGACAGTTCCAGCCCCATGCGTGCGGAGTCCTTTGCGCCATACATCTCTCCCACGGTGCGTCCGGCAAGCGAACCGAACGGCTTTCTGCGTGCATTGAATTCCTCCACGTGAAAACCGCTCTTGTTGGGCGACTCGCACAGCAGCGGCAGCGATTTCACGTTCTGATAGGTGTCGTAGCTTATGCGGTAGGGCCATATAGCCCAATGGCGCGACTTCTTGGCGCGCCCCTCATCGAGATGTTTTTTAAATGCCGCCGCACTTTTGGTGGGGAATATCTCGTGCAGTCCCGTGCATATTGAGTCCACTTTCTCTTTCCATATCGAGTCGCTGCGGTGGGCGTTCCATGCCGAGTCCTTGCGCTCGTCATATCCGGCGCGGAAGTCCATGAATATCTTAAACTCAGGAATGCTGCTTGCCATAAGCTCGCCGTTGCAGCTCAGTATGTTGCCGCGGTTGGGCTTCACGTCCACTGAGTCGCGCTTCAAACGGTCTGCCACCTGAGTCCAATAGTCTTTCTCTGCCACCATTATATAGCCTGCCTTCACGATTACTAAAACGCAGACTGCGGTGAGCATCCAGACTATTGCCAGATACCGTGGTATTATCTTCTTATTGTTGAACTTTGCCATTTATTAATGCATAATTCTTAATTGACTTTGTCGTTTTTTCACTCCTCACTCACATATATTATATATGGTGGCTTGTCGCTTGTTTTCAGCAGCGAGTCGTTTTGTTGCTTCAGCATTTTCAGTATGTGACTCTCCCTGCACCGCTCAGTCAGCTCACTCGATGTAGACAGAGCCTTGTATTTTGCATCCTTCAGACTGGTCTTCAGCTTGTTTATCTGTATCATGTCCTGCTGACACTGATAGCGGAACGCCACGTATGCGAATGTGAACAGCACGATGAGCAGCATCAGCCATATCTGTGAGCGTATCCACCGTGCGCTGAGCATGTTGCCGCCGAGAATCTCCCTGAAGGTGATGCGTGACGATGGTGTAGCGTCTTCCTCACGGGCATTGTCGTTGAGCTTCTTTATGGCGGCGTTGAACTTCTGTTCCGCAAGACTTTTCTCGTCCTTTATCTCTTCAGCTGTATTTGATTGACTTTCGTCGATTTTCAATTCTTCATTCTTCATTGACTTTGTCGAACTTCGTTTCTTCACTCTTCATTTTTTCTGCGATTCTCAGTTTTGCGCTCCGGCTGCGCGGGTTGCGCTGCATCTCCTCGCTGTCCGAGGTTACGGGCTTGTTTTTCACAAGTTTGAAGGGCGATTCTATGCGCCCGTAGAAATCTTGTTTCAACTTTCCCTCGGTGTTGCCCGTTTTCATGATGTTTTTCACCATTCGGTCTTCCAGTGAGTGATATGTTATCACGCTCAGCCGTCCGTTGCCCGCCAGCAGCTCCGTTGCGCTCTGGAGCATCTCCCGCAGAGCGTCCATCTCGTGGTTCACCTCTATCCGCAGAGCCTGAAACAGTTTTGCCATATCCTTCTTCTCCCTTTCGCGCGGCATCAGCTTTTCCACTGCGCCCAGCAACTGGCTTATCGTCGTTATCCGCTGCTGCGCTCTTGCCTTGACTATCGCCGCCGCAAGTTTACGTGAGTTTTTCAGTTCTCCGTAAAGGTAGAGCACATCGGCAAGCCGCTCTTCGTCGTAGTCGTTCACTATGTCGGCGGCAGTCTTCCCTCCGCGCTGGTTCATCCTCATGTCTAATGGCGCGTCCTCGTATCTGAACGAGAATCCCCGCTGACTGTCGTCAAGATGATGGCTCGACACCCCGAGGTCGGCAAGCAGTCCGTCTATGTGCTCAATGCCGTAGTAGCGCATCCAGTTTTTCAGATATCTGAAGTTGCTCCTTACGAATGTCAGCCGCGTGTCGCCCACTATGTTCTGCTCGGCGTCGGGGTCTTGGTCGAAGCTGAACAGGCGCGCCGTGCCGTCCATGCGGCTGAGAATCTCGCGCGAGTGCCCGCCGCCTCCGAATGTCACGTCAACATACACGCCTCCGGGCTTTATGTTAAGTGCATCGACACTTTCATTGAGCAACACCGGCACATGATAGCCTTCGGCTGTTATTATCTCGTTGTTTTTTTTCATTGCTTACCAACTAAACACTAAACACTAAACATTCCTCACTCAACACTCTCCATGATTTTCTCCAGTGCCGAGCCGAAATCATCGGCATTCATAAACGGTTCGCCGCTATTGTCGTTGCTCCAAATCTCAATGTAGTCGTTCATCCCGATAAACCTCACGTCCTGACTGATGCCTGCCACCTGCATGTTGCGCTTGCTGATGAGAAACCTGCCGTTGCCGTCGAGCTGTATCATCTCTGCCTCGGCAAGAAACTGGCGGTAAATCATCTGGTGCTCCTTGTTCCAGCGGTTCAGCCGCGAGCGCAGCGCGTCAAGCTGCTCGTACCACACGCTTTCGGGATAGAGCGTAAGGCATTTTTGGAATATGTCCTTGCGCATAATAAGCCGCTCTTCGCCAGCAGCCTGTAGCTGTTTGCGAAGTACAGAAGGGAGGAAAACCCGCCCTTTTGCATCCAATTTTGCTTCTATGTTTCCTAACAGTCGCACGCGTACTTATTTATATCTTTTTGAATTTTGTTTGCAAAGATAATGATTTTTCCCCACATTACACCACTTTTCCCCACTTTTTTCTAAATTTAACTTTTGAAAACATTTTTCGTCCTCCCTGTATTCATAATTCTGAACGATACGTTTACGGTTCCAAACGATACGTTTACGCTTCCAAACGATACGTTTACGGTTCTGAACGATACATTCACGACTCTAAATCGTTGATTCGCGACTCCAAATCGGCGATTGGCAGTTCTAAATCGCCGATTGGTGACTCTAAATCGGCGATTTACGGTTCTGTTTTTGCAGAAAACACAATTTTTTTTGCCGTTTTTTCTCATAGTCCAACCCAAATGAGGATATTGTTTTGTTATTCAGGAGTTTGCGTGATTTCATAGTCCATCCCAAGTCCAACCCAAGTCCAACCCAGGTCCAACCCGGGTCCATCCCCCAACCGTCATGTAAAACGGTTACTTTATCGCGCCACATCAAAAAAATATGGCTTTTTGTGGGTTTTGGGTTGGACCTGGGTTGGACCTGGGTTGGACTTGGGTTGGACTTGGGATGGACTATGAAAATGCGTAATTCTCTGTTGTTCAGTGTAATATCCCTGTTTGGGTTGGACTATGTGAAATTTTGCCTCAAAAAAATATTTTTTTTCCACTGCGTGCTCCGCACTGACACGGCTGCTCTTCGAGCACACACTGCTGGCTTCGCATAATTTTTTGCGATTTGTTAAATAAAAATTTGTGGGATTAAAATAAAAATGTTACCTTTGCGCATTGAATAATAAAAAACCCGGATTCATCACCTGCATCGGATATCAGGGAGAGGAATTACCGGGACTGCGGTGCAAAGGTACAAAAAATATGTCATATAACAAACAATTTTTTGAAAAAGTTTTCTCAAATAAGCGGATGGAGCGTTATTTTAAGCTATATCCGCAAGATGAAAGTCGTGCAATAATGCATTATCAGTGTAATCTAAGATTGTCGGAAGCGATGTATCCGTCCCTTTCCGTTCTTGAGGTTACACTTAGAAATTCGTTGTGTCGGGAACTTAGACTTATGACGGGACGTGAAGACTGGTATGCTATATTTCCTAATACTCCAGGACTGACAAATCTTAATAAGGATATTACGCAGGCTTCAAAACGTATTTCGGGAAGGCATGAACAAGTCACTCCCTCCAAGATAATAGCGGAACTGACTCTTGGCTTTTGGGTATCGTTACTGAACAGTGAGTATGAGAAAATTCTATGGAAAGACTTGCGCCGTGCTTTTCCTTATATGCCTAAAAAACTCAAGCAGCGTAAAAATGTATCAGCTCCGCTAAACCGTTTTCGGGCGTTTAGAAACAGAGTATTCCATAATGAATCAATATGTTGGAATCTTGATAGAGTAAAAGAGTTACATGATGAATTTATTGTGTTGTTGGGCTGGATGAACAAAGATGTTCCCAGTTGGCTGGCATTGTCAGACAGATTCGATAACGTAACAGAGAATATTCGCAAAGTGTTAAATCGATAAGATGTCAGCTCGCAAGAGCGCCGTGGATAATATTCACTGAACCGCCAGATTTTTTTTAAAAAAAGTTTTTTTATTGCATAATTTTCTGTGATTAAAGGTTTAATGATTGTTTGAATCCATGCTGGAGCCAAAAGCAGATCATGATTGAAGTCTTTCTTGTCTTTTGTTTTACAATTAACTTATTTTAATACCGAAATTTCTCAAATATTTCGGTGCAAAATTACAATAAATTTTTGAAAACAGACATGGTTTAGTCAAAAAAATCTTTTATATGCAAATAATTTTTCATTTTTAGGTGTCTTTGTCACTTTTCTGTAAACTTTCAGGAAAATAATGCGCTGCGGCGCAAGAAAACTGACAAAATATTTGTCGGAGTGCCGCTTTTTCCTTACTTTTGTGGCGCTTTCCCTTGAGGGGCTGCTCCGGCGGCAATGATTGGGTCAGCACTTTTTATACATTAAAGGCGTTTACAGACGCTTTGGTTTTGACGATAGAGAATCTCGCAAATTCAACTGTTTATCAAAAACAAAGCAGCGTGAACGCCCCAGTAAGGTGTGTATACATAATCCCTTACTCCCTCTTGTCGGTTCTTGTCGGCAGGAGCGTTTGTGGATTTATTTATATATCATCTTCCGTGGGGCTTTGGCGTTGCTCGTTTCGATAAACAGGGCATGCGAGAGCCTTTAGATTGTGGAACGGGCAAGCGAACTGGCTCCACTTTTTTTGTATAATGTGAGATAATGAATGGCACCTGATGATGCTTAGTATTAAATTTAAACACATTATATTATTTATGAAACAAAAAAACTTAAAACTTGTTTGGCTGATAATTGCAGTCATAGTGTTGGCGTTTGTGCCAAAAGATGCGGAGGCAGAGGTTAAGGATTATACCATAGCCGATACAGATAAGCCTAAAGGTGACGGAGCACCGGAAACCCCTTATGTAATTGCAACCGTTGGAAATCTTTATTGGTTTGCGGCTGAAGTGAACAAAGGAGGGAATAACAGTAATTTGTGCGCAAAACTTACTGCGCATATAACTGTGAACGCAAACTTACTCACTGATAAAATTAATACTGATGACGGAACAATAAAAGATGAAGTAACTGATGATGTTTATAGATGGACTCCGATAGGAACTTCAGACAAACCATTCTTAGGAATATTTGACGGTAATAATCATACCATCAGCGGACTGTATATTAGTTCGGGCGATTATAAAGGTCTTTTCGGATGGTGTGGACAAATAGACAATGACATAATTTGTTCCTGCACAATCAAGAATGTTGGCGTTATTGACTCTTATATTAAAGGAGCGTATTATATTGGTGGTGTGTGTGGAACTATCAGTTCTGGAACCATCGAGAATTGTTACAACACAGGAATTGTCAGCGCAACGGAAAATTACACTTATGTTGGCGGAATATGTGGATTTGTATATGATGAATCGTGCACAATATCAAATTGCTACAATACAGGTGATGTTAGCGCAACGGGAAATTATGCTTCTGTTGGCGGCGTGTGCGGGGCGAGTGGGGGAACAATCGAGAATTGTTACAACGCAGGTGATGTCAGCGCAACGGGAAATAATGCTGATGTAGGTGGCGTGTGCGGATTTAATGCCACCTACATAATCCAATATAAGCGCACGGGACTGACCGCCGCCCCCTACGGCACCATTTGCATGCCATACGCAGTGGCGGCAGGGAAAATCGTAGGCGCTGAGTTTTACAGCATTGCCGGAAAGGAAGAAAAGGAGGATGGCACAGTAACTTCTGTGTATCTTGAGAAAGTGACGGGTGATTTGGTTGCTGGGCAGCCATATATCTTCAAGCCTACAGCGGAAACATTGACCTGCACAATCACGTCGACCAGTGTAGAGGCTGAAAAAGCCGGCAGCCATAACGGGCTTATTGGCTGCTTTACAAATATAGATGTGCCGGAGGATGATGAAAGCCACAAATGTTATGTGTTGAAAAACAATGAATTATATAAGCGCGGTACACAACCATGGAAGATAGCTGCCGGCAGGGGATATATAAATATGAAAGATGTCCCGGATTATAATCCCCAGTCAGCACCAGCCAAGGGTGTAATAAAGATGGGAGTTTCTGGCGACGGCACTACTGGCATTGGTGCGGTGACG
>ENA-OYXX01000071-OYXX01000071.1-human-gut-metagenome-genome-assembly--contig:-NODE-71-length-43056-cov-7.695054_pt1 | contig 43056 bp, 29 predicted proteins | sample MGYA00243976_ERZ653434 | MGnify/ENA primary metagenome ERZ653434 (study PRJEB26926, sample SAMN06165112) | human gut metagenome | biome: ENVO:00009003; feature: ENVO:2100002; material: ENVO:00002003...
TTGAATATGATGACGTGATGAACAAGCAGCGCACCGTAGTTTACGAGAAGCGCCGCCACGCACTCATGGGCGAACGCATCGGCATGGACATCACCAACATCATCTGGGACCGTGTCGTGAACATCATCGAAAGCAACGACTACGAAGGATGCAAGGAAGAATTCCTGCACATTCTGGCCATGGAGGTACCCTTCACCGAAGAAGAGTTCAGAAACATGGACAGGGAATCACTGCACGAGAAGTCATTCCAGCAAGCCATAGAGGTGTTCAAGCGCAAGACCGAGCGCATACAGTCGGTGGCATGGCCCATCATAAAGCAGGTTTACGAGAACCAAGGCTCGATGTACGAGCGCATCATGGTACCCATCACCGACGGCCACCGCATGTACAACATACCGTGCGACTTGAAGGAAGCATACGACACCGAGTGCAAGAGCGTGGTGAAACAGTTTGAGAAAATGATTCTGCTCCACATCATCGACGACTGCTGGAAGGAAAACCTCAGAGAGCTCGACGAGCTGAAACACAGTGTGCAGAACGCCTCATACGAACAGAAAGACCCGCTGCTCATCTTCAAACTTGAGAGCGTCAAGCTGTTCGACAGCATGGTGAACAGCATGAACGACCGCATAGCCGCCATACTCATGCGCAGTGCCATACCCGAGATGCAACAGGCTCCGCAGGCTGCACAGGAGGAAATGCCGGAGCAGCCGCGCCAACAGTATACCGAGACAAAGCGCAATCTGGAAGAAGAGCAGCTCACCGATCCCAATCAAGCGGCAGCTGCTGCACAAGACACCCGCGGCCGACAGCCTCAGGCTCCCATCGTAAAGGAGAAGCTTCCGGGCCGTAACGACCCATGCCCCTGCGGCAGCGGCAAGAAGTTTAAGAATTGCCACGGCCGTGGATTAGTATAAAAACACCGTGGAATCAGTATAAAAACACAAGGCTCCGTCACGCAGACACATCACACAAGCGTGACGGAGCTTTTTTTATCCGGCATGACGGAGCTTCTTTCTGTCATCCAATCACACCTTTCCCCGCACAACGGCAGGATGCAGGAAGTACCGCTGTGCAATGCAATGTCTGTTTTGTTCTGACCGTATTCATTATTTTTTGGTAAGTTGTTTGGTAAAGGAAGTTTTACGTTTACAGCATTTCACGATTTTTAGGTATTGCGTAAAACAGCAAAAGCCAATACCTTTGCAGACGTAAAAACCAATAGATGAAATAAATGAATAGATTGTTTTTTTTGATGGCATGCTCCATTATCGGCGGCATGCCCTGCACAGTCGGGGCACAAGAGACTGTTGCCGACAGCGTGATGCAGCATGTCGGGGGCAAGCGCCTCAGCATCGGCGGATACGGCGAGATAGCTTACAGCCGCAACTTCTTCAGTGACCATGTCAGCCGCTACAGTCAGCCGGAAAGCCACGAGAAAGATCCGAGCCACGGACGCTTCGACATTCCGCATGCTGTGATATACATGGGGTACGACTTCGGCAAGGGCTGGAGTTTCGGCACGGAAATAGAGTTCGAGCACGGAGGCACCGGCGCCGCATACGAGAAGGAAGACGAGGAAGGCGGCGAGTGGGAACAGGAAACCGAGAAAGGCGGCGAAGTGGAACTGGAGCAGTTCTGGATTCAGAAGTCGTGGGCCAAATGGGCCAACCTGCGCATGGGACACATCGTCGTGCCGGTGGGACTCACCAACGCACACCACGAGCCTCTCAACTTCTTCACGGTATACCGTCCCGAAGGAGAGAACACCGTACTGCCCTCAACGTGGCACCAGACCGGTGTAAGTTTCTGGGGACGCCACGGCGACTTCCGCTACGAGGCCCAGTTGCTGGCAGGCCTCAACGCCGACAACTTCACAAATACAGGATGGATAAACAAGGGAACATCGTCACCGCTCGAGTTTGAAGTGGCCAACAAATACGGTGTTGCACTGCGCGTCGACAACTACAGCATACCCGGACTGCGCATCGGTGTGAGCGGATATTACGGACATTCCATCGGCAACAGCTATCCCAACAACGCCAACGGAGTGGAGGCCGAATACAAGGGACAGGTGGTCATAGGCTCCGTCGACTTCACATACAAAGCCCACAACTGGATTGTTCGCGGTCAGGCCGACTACGGATATCTCGGCGATGCCGAGCAACTGAAATACCTGTACAACCGCCTTAACAACAAGTCACCGTTCAAACATTCGGCTTTCGTGAGCAAAAACGCCTACGCCATCGGCATAGAAGCCGGTTACGATGTCTTCTCGCTGATGCCCAAGCTCCGCAACGACAACAGGCAGCTTTATCTGTTCGGCCGCTACGAACAGTACGACCCGTACGCTTCGGTCACCAAAAACACACCCTACGAATATACGGAAGTGAAGCGCATGGCCGTGGGCATAAACTACCATCCCGTGCGCCAGGTGGTGGTGAAGGCAGAATATTCACACCGCTTCCTGAAAAAGCTCTACAACGACGAGCCGTCGGTAAGCATCGGAGTGGCCTACGAGGGATGGTTTCTTTAAGCCCCAATACAGGCATAAACGACAGCAACAACGGCATACATGTATCGAAAGACAAAAGAAATAACTTCATAAAATAAAACGAAACAGAAGAAAATGAAAAAACATCTCATCCTTCCTATCGCCGTCCTCATGATGGGTACGGTATCATTCACGTCATGTTCTGACGATGACGACAACAACAACGGTGGCCAAAACACAGAGTACACAAACAAGAACTACGGCAACGAAGCCATCAGTTCGTGCGACAATTTGTGCAAGGAACTGGAGAAGGCAAACACGGCCATAGCCTCGACAAAACTCAGCGACGCACAGGAAGCATATCTGAGGAACGTGCTTTCAAACCTCACCGACAATGTCATCATACCCACATACAGGGAACTGGCCGATGACGTGGAGGAGCTGGAGAAAGACCTTTACGGACTTACCGTAGAGACGATTACACAAGACAGAATCAACTCCGCCTGCGAAGAGTTTTTCGAGGCGCGCGAAAACTGGGAGCGCAGCGAGGCATTTCTGATGGGCGCGGCATCCGATTTCGAAATCGACCCCACCATCGACTCGTGGCCACTCAACCGCACCCTGCTCCTGAACAGCTTCAACGCCGGCACCACCGACAACATAGAAGACCAGTCAATCCTCGGATTCCACGCCCTGGAGTTCATCCTCTTCCGTGACGGCTTGCCGCGCAAGGTTGCAGAATTCAAGGGGTACGACACCTACAAGAACTTCACCGGAGTGAGCGGCGCGCAGGAACTGGCCTACGCACAGACGGTGTGCAAGCTGCTCAAGGAGCGCACATTCCAGCTCCAGGTGGCATGGGAGGGCGAGACATCCGTCAACGCCGCCCGCGTGGCAGTGGTGAAAGCCGCCAACCTCAACTACAAGACCGACAACGGACTTTCATACCGTGAGAATCTCCTGTCGGCAGGCAAAGACTCCAAAAGCACATTCGCCACACTGCAGGAAGCCATAGCTCAGGTGCTCTCCGATGATGAAGGCAGCTGCTTCGGCATTGCCAACGAGGTTGGCACGGCAAAAATAGCCAACCCCTTCAGCGCGGGTGACATATCGTACGTTGAGTCGCCGTACAGCTACAACTCAATAACCGACTTCCAGGACAACATCCGTTCTATCCGCAACGTGTGGTACGGCAGCACCGACGGCAAGGCCGCCGAGATGAGTTTCCACGGCTTCTTTGCCAATCTGACAGGCGGTGCGGCCACAAACACTGCCGTTGAGAACGCCATAAACAATGCCATCGGCAATATTGGCAACATGCCCTCACCCTTCGTGAAGTACGTGAGCACGGTATGGAACCTCGACTTCGAGGACGATGAGGACTGGAAAACAGAAGAATAACATCAAAACATATAACGAATCATGACACTTACCAATATCCCCAAACTGGCACTTGCAGCATTGGTATCAGCCCCCCTGCTCGCCTCATGCTCTGACGACGAGACAACCGGAGGCGGCTCATTGGGCGAACTCATTCCCGCCGACAAGACATTCGGAGTGGGCAACGACGTGTTCTCCGCCGAAGAATGGTACCCCGGAGGACAGCTCGGCACCACCGAGAAAGCCAGCTACTCCGCAGCGGCTCCCGCCGTTGAAAACACACCGGGCATGGAAGAGAGCTTCAACAAGGGCGAAGATTTCTTCGAACACCTGTACACCATAACCGAAAATCCGCGCAAGGGTCTCGGCCCGTCGTGGACGCGCAACAGCTGCATACACTGCCACCCGAGCTACGGCCACGGCAAACGCCAGGACAACTACAAGGCAAACACCGTGGGCAACGGCTACCTGCTCGTGGTGTACCACCCCACGGCGGGCACCGATGCCGACGGTGTGGCATACGCAGCCAACTCGTACGTGCGCCACGTAACGGGCATGCCGCAAACGCAGGCCATGCACCCCTTCAAGGCACCCATCGACGAAAACCTCATAACCATCGACTGGAAAGAGGTGACATCAATGCCCAGCGGACTTGCAATGACCTTCCCCGACGGCGAGCGCTACTCGCTCATCTATCCTGAAGTGAACATTCCGCAGCACGCTTTCCGTACCAGTCCGCTACCCGACAACTACGAGGTGAGGCTCGAATCCACCATCGGCATATACGGCACCGGCCTGCTCGACGCCATCGACACCGATGACATGCGCGAGGAATACCGCCGGCAGGCCGCCGCGGGAGCCACGCTCAACCCCGCCATGTGGGACGCCGCCGCCAACGACTGGGCCGCATCGGCATGGTACACCCTGGCCGACGGACAGAAAAAGGTGAAGAAGTTCACCTACGCCATGACGCGCGCCTCGCTGCAAGACGGTGCCGGAGCCAACGCAATATGGAACATAACCAACGTGACACGCTCCGACCGCCACTACCTCTACACCACCAAACAATGGGCCAAGGCCATGGCCGAAGACACCGAAGTGATAGACTACATCAGCCGCCACGGCAACGACAATAGCTCCGTACTCTACCCCTACTTCGCCGACACCAAGGAGGAGATAGCCCAAAAGGTGGAGCATCTGCTCGGACTGAACACAGCCGCCGACAAAGACGAGTTTGAGAAACACTTCGTGAACGGCGCACCCTACAACGGCGAGGAGGAGATGAGCGACAAAGACTATTACGACTTCATGGTGTGGCACCGCGGTCTGGCCGTGCCGGCCGCACGCAATCTTGACAGCGACAAGGTGAAGCGCGGCAAGCAACTCTTCACCCAAATGGGATGCGCCACATGCCACCGCCCGTCGTGGAAGACGGGTGACGACAACTATTGGGCCGACAACAGCATCAAGGCATACGCCAAAACCAACGGTCTCGACGTGCAGAACGTGCTGCCGCGATTCCCCCATCAGACCATCTGGCCCTACACCGACATGGTGCAGCACCGCCTGTACATGGCCAACGACATACGCACCGGATGGTGCCGCACGACGCCGCTTTGGGGCCGCGGACTGTCGAAACGTCTCACCGGAGCCGACGACCGGCTGCACGACTGCCGCGCCCGCAACGTCATAGAGTCGATAATGTGGCACGGATACTCCAGGGAATCGGATGCCTACTGGACAACGGAGAAGTTCTACAACCTGTCCAAGGCTGACCGCGATGCCGTTGTCTCGTTCATAGAAGCCATCTGATATGCTTAAAGTCTCCTACCTCCTCATCATCGTATGTATGGCCGCCGCCACCTTCATCGAGAAGAGCCGCGGCACCGGTTTCGTGGCGCACAACGTCTACGGCGCATGGTGGTTTACGGCACTGTGGGCCGTACTCACCGCCGCGACAGCGGTACACTTCATACGCCGCCGCATCCGCCGCCCCGCCATAGTGTCACTGCACGCCTCATTTGCAGTGATACTCGGCGGGGCGCTGCTCACCCATCTCACATCGGCACGCGGCGTGATGCAGCTCAGAGAAGGCGAGACCACCAGCCTGTACCTCACCCCCGATGGCGGCGGGACAAGCCAGCGGAGCCTGCCTTTCGGCGTGAGGCTCGACAAGTTTGACATTGAATATCACGAAGGCGGCACGGCACCGGCCGACTACCGGTCGGAAATAAGCCTCGTCAGAGGCGGCGAAACCGTGGGCAAGGCCACCGTGTCGATGAACAACATCTGCACATACGGCGGCATACGCCTCTATCAGAGCGACTACGACCGCGACCTCCGCGGCAGCACACTCGCCGTCAACGCCGACCCGTGGGGCATACCCGTCACCTATCTCGGCTATGCCATGCTCTTCGTTTCGCTCGTGTGGATGCTCGCCGACCCCAAAGGCACGTTCCGCCGGCTGCTGCGCAGTCCGCTGCTGAAGAACGGACTCGTGTGCGCCGCAGTGCTTGCGGCCGTGGGCGCAGCCTCCCCCTGCCGTGCCGCCACCGTGCTGCCGCGTGAGACCGCCGCAGAGATGGGGCGCCTCAACATACTCTACAACGGCCGCGTATGCCCCCTTCAGACCTTCGCCATAGATTTCACGAAAAAGCTGTGCGGCCGTTCATCGTACGCGGGATATACGGCCGAGCAGGTGCTCACGGGCTTCATGTTCTGGGGAGACGAATGGAGCCGCGAACCGATAATAAGGATGAAGGGCGGCGCACTGCGCGAACGCCTGCAGCTGCCGGCCTATTGTTCGGTGTCCACATTCTTCAACGCCGACATGGGCGGATATATCCTCGGGCCGTACGTACGCGAGTATCTCGACGGCAACGGCGACAGATTCCACCGCGACGTGGCCGACATCGACGACCGGCTGATGCTCGTGATGGAGGTGCGGCGCGGCCCGCTGCTCAAGCTGTTCCCCCGCATGACATCAGGACATGCCGTATGGTACGCCGCCACGGCCCTGTCGGACAGCACTCCCGCCCGCCTCCTCTCGCAGCTCGGGCGGTATGCCGCCGAAGGCAATCAGGCGGAAACGGCCCGTGCCATCGGAGAGATAAGGGAGTATCAGACGGCCAACGGCGGCACGTCTGTCCCCTCACCGCTGCGTGCCGGAGCCGAACGCATGTACAACACCATACCCTTTGCCACCATCCTCTTCATGGTAAACCTCGCCATGGGGGCTGTCACGCTGCTGCTCGAGATACGGAACATGACATCGCGGCGGCAGCAGCCCACGTCCGGCAGCCGCCGTCGCCTTACGCCCGGGCAGTGGTTCCCCCTGTCAGTCATGCTGCTGTCACTTGCCGCCCTGACCTTCTGCGAGGCACTGCGGTGGATCATCGGCGGCACCGTACCGCTGTCCAACGGCTACGAGACGATGCTCTTCACGGCCTGGACGGTGATGCTGCTCTCCGTCGTTGCCGCACGACGCTTCCGCATAGCCCTCGTCTTCGGCTTCTTCATGTCGGGACTCTTTCTGCTGGTGTCGCACATCAGCCTGATGGACCCCAACATAACCCACGTCATGCCGGTGCTCAACTCGCCCCTGCTCAGCCTCCACGTGTCTGTAATAATGATTTCATTCGCCCTGCTCGCCATGACCTTCGGCTGCGGGGTGACGGCAATAGCCGTGGCCATGGCAGGCGGAAAGGGGGCAGCCGGCCGCGACACACGCCTCGAGTCGCTGCAGCTGCTCAGCCGCATATTCCTCTACCCCGCCCTCGCCACCCTTGCCGCCGGCATCTTCATAGGCGCAATATGGGCCAACGTTTCGTGGGGACAGTACTGGGGATGGGACCCCAAGGAGGTGTGGGCGCTCATCACCCTGATGGTCTATGCCATCGCCGTGCACACCGGTTCCGTGCCCGCACTGCGGCGCCCGCTGGCCTACCACATCTTCATGACGGCGGCATTCCTCACCGTGCTGATGACATACTTCGGCGTAAACTACATACTCGGTGGCATGCACTCATACGCATGAATCTTCTTTACTTTAACATGTGTTAAACGAAACCCAAGCCGCGATTTTCGGACAGAAGCCCGAAAACCGCGGCTTTTCGCCGGAATGGGGAACGCTGACAGTCAGTATGTTACGCCAAAGGCGGTTTGTAAAGATAGCGGAGAGGGCCGTTTCGGCTTGCAAAAGTGCCCATATTGCAATGCGAAACGGCCTATTTTGAAAGCCAAGAGAGGCCATTTGGCAATGCGAAAGCGGCCGTTTCGCATTGCAACGGTGCCGAAAAGGCGGTTTTCCGGGTGCAGAAACGGTGTGCGGATGCTGCAAAAAGCCTTCCGGCCACTCTGTTTCGGGAAAACGGAAATGCGTTTTTTTCAGAATAATGATGACATTCCCGGGAGCGCCGCCGGCTCCGCTCCAGACAGCGGCAAGCCGAATCCCAATGTACGGCATGACCTTTTACACCAAAAACAACATGCCTTTATATCAGATATTCAATTAATTTGCGTAACTTTGCACACTCAAATCAGATAACACTCAGATGGACAGCAGAGAAAACAACAAGGCTTTTTCAATGATAGCAGATATAGAAGGAGATTTCGGAGATTTGTCGAACAAGGACATGCCCGATACATTACCCATACTTGCCGTGCGCAACCTCGTGCTCTTTCCGGGCGTTGTGTCACCCATAATCATAGGCAGACAGACAAGCATGGCACTGGTCAAGAAAGCCGAAAAGACGGGTTCTTTCATCGGAATAGTATGCCAGCACGACCCTGACGTTGAAGAACCGGGCAGGAACGACCTTTACGACCACGGCGTGTTTGCCCGCGTGGTGAAGATGCTCACCCTGCCCAACGGGAGCATGACGGCCATCGTACAGGGTCTCGGACGCCTGCGCCTGCTGACGATTAGCCGCCGCAAGCCGTATCTGTCGGGGCGTGTGGAGGTGGCGGTGGAGGCCCTGCCTGAAAAGGATGACAGCGAGTTCGCGGCCGCCATGGACAACCTCCGCTCCACAACACTGGAATATGTGCGCGTGAACGACGACATTCCCGATGAGGCTACGTTTGCCATCAAGAACGTGCACAACGACATGATGGCCCTCAACTTCATCTGTTCGAACATGCCATTCCCCATAAGCGAGAAGATGGAACTGCTCGACATGGACTCCGTCAAGGAACGCCTCTTCACGGCACTGCGCATCGTCAACAGGGAGCTGTCGCTGCAAAGCCTGAAGCAGGACATACGCAACAAGACGCGTGACGACATAGACGAGCAGCAGCGCAACTACTTCCTGCAGCAGCAGATAAAGAACATGCAGGCCGAAATAGGCAACGGCGACGGTTCGCCCGAGCGCCAGGAACTGCTCGACAAAGCCGAGGGAAAGGTGTGGCCGGAGGAAACCGCCAAGATGTTCTACAAGGAAGTGGACAAGCTCGAGCAGCTCAATCCGCAGAGTCCGGAGTACAACGTGCAGCTGACATACCTGCAGACGATAGTCTCACTGCCCTGGGGCGAGTACACATGCGATGACATCAACCTCGGCAGGGCGCGCAAAATACTCGACGCCGACCACTATGGCATGGAGAAAGTGAAGGAGCGCATACTCGAATATCTGGCCATAGTGAGCCTGCGCGGCGACCTGAAATCGCCCATCATCTGCCTCTACGGCCCTCCGGGCGTGGGCAAGACGAGCCTCGGCCGGAGCATAGCCAAGGCCATGAACCGCAAATATGTGCGCATATCGCTCGGCGGACTGCACGACGAGTCGGAGATACGCGGACACCGGCGCACGTACATCGGAGCCATGCCGGGCCGCATAATAAAGAACATTCAGAAGGCGGGCTCGTCGAATCCGGTATTCATTCTCGACGAGATAGACAAGGTTACGCAAGACACCGTGCACGGCGACCCCTCGTCGGCACTGCTCGAAGTGCTCGACCCGGAGCAGAACTCAGCCTTCCACGACAATTATCTCGATGTCGACTACGACCTGTCGAAGGTGCTCTTCATAGCCACGGCCAACGACCTGAACACCATTCCGCGGCCGCTGCTCGACCGCATGGAGATAATAGAGGTGAGCGGATACATAACCGAAGAGAAGACGGAGATAGCCCGCCGCCACCTCATACCCAAGGAGAAAGACAACACGGGACTGGGCGACGAGAAGCGTCTGGGCTTCACACGACAGGCCATAGAGAAGATAATAGAGCAGTACACGCGCGAGAGCGGCGTGCGCCAACTGGAGAAACAGATAAACAAGACGCTGCGCAAGCTGGCCTACATGAAGGCCATGGACAAGGCCCTGCCCTACTCGCGCATAACGCCCAACGAGATAGAGGGGCTACTGGGCAAGCCGCCTTACTACCGCGACATATACCAGGGCAACGACTATGCCGGTGTGGTTACGGGGTTGGCGTGGACCAGTGTGGGCGGCGAGATACTCTTCATCGAGACAAGCCTGAGCAAGGGCAAGGGCTCGAAGCTCACGCTTACCGGCAATCTGGGCGACGTGATGAAGGAGTCGGCCGTGCTGGCCCTGGAGTATGTAAAGGCGCACGCCGGCAAACTGGGCATCGACTACCGCATATTCGACAACTGGAACATACACATACACGTGCCCGAAGGCGCCACACCGAAGGACGGCCCGTCGGCCGGCATCACCATAGCCACGTCCATTGCCTCGGCGCTGACGCAGCGCAAGGTGCGCCGCAACACGGCCATGACGGGCGAGATAACACTGCGCGGCAAGGTGCTGCCCGTGGGCGGCATCAAGGAGAAGATACTTGCAGCCAAGCGCGCCGGCATCACCGACATCATGCTCTGCAGGGAAAACCGCAAGGACATAGAGGAAATACCGGAGATATACCTGAAGGGTGTTAGTTTCCACTATGTGGAGAACGTGCAGGATGTGTGGGACTTCGCACTTACGGACGAGCCCGTTGACAACCCGCTGACGTTTGAAATAGAGGAGGACACGAAGCAATGAAATTCGAACTTCAACACACCGACACGGCGTCTGACGCACGTACAGGCATTATAACCACCGCACACGGACAGATACGCACGCCGATATTCATGCCCGTGGGCACATGCGGAAGCGTAAAGGGCGTGCACATAAGGGAACTGGAAGAGCAGGTAAGGGCACAGATAATACTGGGCAACACCTACCATCTCTACCTGCGCCCGGGACTTGACGTGCTGCAACGGGCCGGCGGCCTGCACCGCTTCAACGGCTGGAACCACCCGATACTGACCGACTCGGGAGGCTTTCAGGTGTTCTCACTCACGGGAATAAGGAAGCTGAGGGAAGAGGGATGCGAGTTCCGCTCGCACATCGACGGCTCGAAACACGTCTTCACGCCCGAGAACGTGATGGACACCGAGCGCGTGATAGGCGCCGACATCATCATGGCCTTCGACGAATGTCCGCCCGGCGACAGCGACTACCAGTACGCCAAGCGCAGTCTCGGACTGACACAGAGGTGGCTCGACAGGTGCATCAGGCGCATAGGCGAGACCGAACCGCTGTACGGCTACGAGCAGAGTCTGTTCCCCATAGTGCAGGGATGCACCTTCAAGGACCTGCGAAGGGAGGCCGCAAAGTTTGTGGCCGACAAGGGTGCCGACGGAAACGCCATAGGCGGACTGGCCGTGGGCGAGCCTACGGAGGTGATGTACGAGATGATCGAGACGGTGAACGAGATTCTGCCGAAAGACCGTCCGCGCTACCTCATGGGAGTGGGCACGCCGCAGAACATACTCGAGGCCATAGAGCGGGGCGTCGACATGTTCGACTGCGTGATGCCCACACGCAACGGACGCAACGCCATGCTCTTCACCTACGACGGCACGATGAACATGCGCAACAAGAAATGGGAGACTGACTTCACCCCCATCGACCCGTGCGGATGCGAGACCGACCGCACGTACACCAAGGCATACCTGCACCATCTGTTCAAGGCACAGGAACTTCTGGCCATGCAGATAGCCAGCATACACAACCTGTCATTCTACCTGCGCCTCGTCACCGACGCGCGCACGCACATAGAGCAGGGTGACTTCACGGCGTGGAAACGCGGCGTAATCGACAACCTGGGCAGGAGAATCTGAGACAAACGAAAGTGGAACAAGAACAAGAGAATGGAATATAACGAGATAAGAAGCAAGCACAGAAGACTGCATGCCGCACGCGCCGTACGCCGCAAGGCCCGGACGGCGGCACGGTGGCTGAATGTGATAAACCCGCTCAGGTGTCTTAAGAAGATTGACGGGTACATCATCCGCAAGTTTATCGGCACATATATATATGCCATCATCCTGATTATATCCATCTCGATAGTGTTCGACGTGAACGAGAACCTGGCCAAGTTCAGCACATACCACGCACCGCTGAAGGCCATCGTGTTCGACTATTACGCCAACTTCGTGCCTTATTTCGCCAATCTTTTCAGTCCGCTGTTCGTGTTCATTGCCGTCATTTTCTTCACGTCGAAGCTTGCCGGCAATTCCGAAATAATAGCCATGCTGGCCTGCGGCATGAGTTTCAGGCGGCTGATGCGCCCGTACATGGTGTCGGCGGCGCTCATCTCCGTGCTCAACTTCTTCCTCGGCGCCTACGTGATACCGCAGGGAACGGTGGTGAGACACAACTTCGAGTCGCTCTACAAGAACAGCAAGAAGAACACTTCGTCGAGCAATGTGCAGCTGCAGGTGGGCGAAGGCACCATAGCATACATATCCCAATACGACGACAAGACGAAAACGGGCTACGGTTTCTCGCTGGACAAGTTCGAGAACAAGAAGCTGACAAGCCACATGACGGCCAACGTCATCAAGTACGACACCATCTCCGACAGCCGCTATCACTGGAAAGCCATCAACTATAAGATACGCACGCTGAAGGGAATGCGCGAACACATCACGTCGGGCATGGAGATAGACACAACGGTTATGATGGAACCTATGGACCTGGTTTTCAGCAAGGGACAGCAGGAAACGCTGACCAGTCCGGAGCTGAAACGGTACATTTCGAAACAGAAGGACCGCGGCTCAAGCAATGTGGTGCAGTATGAAGTGGAGTACCACAAGCGCATTGCCTCCAGTTTCGCGTCGTTCATCCTCACCATTATCGGCGCCAGTCTGAGCTCACGGAAGCGCAAGGGCGGCATGGGACTGTATCTGGGCATCGGCATGGCGCTGAGCTTTTCATATATTCTGCTGCAGACCGTGAGTGCCACATTTGCCATAAATGCCAGCACCCCGCCGATACTTGCAGCATGGATTCCGAACATATTGTATTCATTCATAGCATATTACTGTTATAAAAAAGCACCAAACTAAATGAAATTTGAAGATACTTATCTTAACGACAACATACTGGATGCGCTCTACGACATGCACTTCGAGGAGTGCACGCCGATACAGGAGAAGTGTATACCGGAAATATTGGACGGCCGCGACATAATAGGTGTGGCACAGACGGGAACGGGAAAGACCGCCGCCTACCTGCTGCCGATACTCAGCATGCTCGACGACGGCGGCTATCCGGAGGATGCCATCAACTGCATAGTCATGTCGCCGACACGCGAACTGGCGCAACAGATAGACCAGGCAATGCAGGGTTTCGGCTATTATCTCGACAACGTGAGCAGCGTGGCCGTATACGGCGGAAACGACGGAAACCGATATGACCAGGAGATGAAGAGCCTGAAGATGGGGGCCGGAGTGGTAATTGCCACGCCGGGACGCCTGCTCAGCCACATCCGCATGGGCAATGTCGACCTCAGCCGCGTGAGCTTCTTCGTGCTCGACGAGGCCGACCGCATGCTCGACATGGGCTTCAGCGACGACATAATGCAGATAGCCAAGGGGCTGACGGGCGAACACCAGACGATAATGTTCTCGGCAACAATGCCCGACAAGATACAGCAACTGGCACGCACACTGCTTTACGACCCCGTGGAAGTGAAGATAGCGGTGAGCAAGCCGGCAGAGAAGATACGGCAGTCGGCATACATTTGCCATGACAGTCAGAAGTCGGGGATAATAAAACACCTGTTCAGTACCGACCAGCTGAAGCGCGTCATAATCTTCTCCGGCAAGAAAGACAAGGTGAAGGAGATTGACCGCGAACTGCGGAAGATGAACATAAACAGCTGCGCCATGCACAGTGACCTGACACAGCAGGAGCGTGACGAGGTGATGTTTGCCTTCAAGTCGGGGCACAAGGATGTGCTCGTGGCCACCGACATCGTTGCCCGCGGCATCGACATCGATGACATTCTGATGGTGATAAACTACGATGTGCCGCACGATGCCGAGGACTATGTGCACCGCATAGGCCGCACGGCACGCGCCGACCGCGACGGCGTGGCGATAACGTTCGTCAACAGCCGCGACATAAGTCTGTTCCAGCAGATAGAGAAATTTCTCGAAAAAGAAATAGAAAAGACCCCTCTGCCGGAAGGGCTCGGGGAGGGGCCGGAATACAAGAGCACCGACAGGAAAAGGCAGTCACGCCGTCGTGACCGGAGCCGGGGAGGCAGAAACAGAAGAAACGACCGCAGAAAGAACAAGAACAACGAAGCGGACAACAAGACAACGACCGCAGACGGCAACAACGCGGCTGCCCCGCAAGAGGAAGGAAAAGCAAAAGCCGAAAAGAAAAGAAGCTCACGCCGGCATGGCAGAGGACACGGCAGAAGAAACAACGGCAGCAAAGCCGGACAACAGGACAACAACAATACCGGACAACAGAGCGGCAACAACGCCGCCCAACCGGATAAGGAATAAAGTGAACGGATACAAGAAAAGACTGTATCAGAATAAGATTAGTGCATTTGGCAAGGCCACGTTTCCCCTGCCAAATGCAATCATTTTGAAGCGCCGCCGTCGCCGCCCTCTTTCAATAAAGGAAGTGATATACGGTAACGGACGGCCAGAAAACGTATAAGACACGTAACCGCAAAACTTGCCGACACCGTTATCTCTATCGGCAAACCCGCAACGAGCAGCCCCCAATAGGTTATTCCGCCGAGCACACACGCCATGGCATAAATCTCCCTGCGGAATATTACAGGCTCATTGTTGAGCAGCACGTCGCGTATCACACCGCCGGCAGACCCCGTAATACATCCCATAATGATGGCCACCCAAAACGGCTGGCCGCAGGCAAGGCTCTTCTGGATGCCGGCAATGGTGAACAGAGCAAGACCGAAGGTATCGAATACAAGCCACGTATTGCTCAGGTATTCCATATATTTGGCAAATATGATGACTACACCCAATGCCAATGCCGTACATATCATATATATAGGGTCGGTCATCCAAAACGGAGTGACGCCAAGCATCACGTCACGTATCGTTCCGCCGCCTATGGCCACGGCTATGCCGCAGACATAACCGCCAAACCAGTCGAAATGTTTTGCGGCGGCATGGCGTATGCCGGATATGGCAAAGGCGAACGTTCCGAGAAATTCTATCACCCGCAGTACGGGAACAAGTGTTATGTTATCTTCCATACTTTTCCGTCAGTGCATCTTGTTCAAACTATTCCTTTCGGCATCAGTTGACCACGTTTACTGGCCGGCCGGCGGCAAACGCCCTGACATTTTCCACCGCCACGTGCATCAGCCGCACGCGCGCCTCGCTTGTAGCCCATGCTATATGCGGGGTGATGAAGGCGTTGGGGGCCGTCAGCAGAGGGTTGTCGGCAGAGGGAGGTTCCTGGCACATCACGTCGGTTCCATAGGCACCGAGCTGTCCGGAAGCGAGAGCATCGGCCACGGCCCTCTCGTCTACCAGCGGGCCGCGGGCCGTATTGATAAGTATTGCACCATGTTTCATGCGTGCGATGGTGTCATGATTGATGATTCCACGCGTGGTTTCGGTCAACGGGCAGTGCAGTGTGAGAATGTCACTCGTACCGAGCAGGCCTTCGAATGTGGTCTTCTGTATGCCGGAAGGGAGTTCCGACGACGCCTTTCCGGTAAAGGCAAAGACATCCATACCGAAGCACATTGCCATGCGGGCCAATTTCATTCCTATGTTGCCGAGGCCGTAAATGCCTACTGTCTTGCCTGACAGTTCAGTCAACGGCGTGTCCCAATAGCAGAAATCGTCGCTGCGGCTCCACCTCCCGGAAGCGTTGAGGCCGGCATAATGGCCGATACGATTGGTTATATTGAGTATATGGGCAAACGTCATCTGCACAACGCTGTCCGTACTGTAAGCCGGAACATTGGTCACCACAATGCCGTGGGCACGGGCTTCGGCCGTGTCAACGACATTATATCCCGTTGCCAGCACACCGATATACTTCAACCGGGGCAACCGTTTTATCATGTCCGCTCCGATAACCACCTTATTGGTGAGTATGGCGTCGGCTTCGGTACAACGCCCAAGCACTTCTTCAGGCGAAGTACGCGGGTATACCGTAACCTCTCCCAAAGCCTCAAGACCGTCCCATGACAAGTCACCCGGATTCAGGCTATATCCATCCAATACTACTATATTCATTGCTTTATATTGCTTTAGTTTCATTATTTCGTTTCATGCTGTCACTTCATTGCTCAAAACGTGTCCCCCAACAGTCTGTCATACGCCGGTTGAGTTTTTCTTCTGCGGGGTTGTTCTGGCCGTGCCACAGGCGCTCACCAGTCAGGGCATCCGGCAGATACTGCTGCCGGACGAAATGTCCGGGATACTCATGAGGATACTTGTAACCGTCATTATACCCCAAATCCTTCATCAGTTTGGTGGGGGCATTCCTTATATGCAACGGCACCGGCTGGTTGCCCGTGCGCCGCACAAGGTCGAGAGCGGCATCTATGGCAAGATAAGCGGAATTGCTTTTGGGGCTTGTGGCCAGATAAACGGTGGCTTCGGCAAGGGGTATGCGCCCCTCGGGCCACCCTATTTTCGACACGGCATCAAAGGCGGCATTGGCCAGCAAAAGCGCATTGGGATTGGCAAGTCCAATGTCTTCGGACGCACTTATCACCAGACGGCGTGCTATGAACTTGGGGTCTTCCCCACCCTCTATCATTCTTGCAAGCCAATAGACGGCGGCATCGGGGTCGCTGCCACGTATGCTCTTGATAAAGGCAGATATGATGTCGTAGTGCATCTCGCCGTCCTTGTCGTATGCAAGCGGATTCTGCTGGAGCCGTTTGACAACGACATCGTTTGTAATGACAACCTCATTTGCCGCCCCGAACGACTCTACAACAAGTTCAAGCATGTTGAGCAGCTTGCGGGCATCACCGCCGCTGTAACGCAACAGGGCGTCGGTCTCCTTCAGCGTAACATTCCGTTCACGCAGAACGACGTCTTGTGACAATGCCCTTTCGAGCAGTTCCAGGAGATCAGACCGTTCAAGAGATTTCAGTACATAGAGCTGGCAGCGTGACAGCAACGGGCGGATAACCTCAAACGACGGGTTTTCCGTAGTCGCGCCGATAAGCGTCACCGTGCCTTTTTCCACGGCACCGAGAAGCGAGTCCTGCTGCGACTTGCTGAAGCGGTGTATCTCGTCGATGAAAAGTATTGGTGATGCCTCGTTGAAAAAACGGCCGCGGCCCGCCTTGTCTATCACCTCTCTGACATCCTTTACGCCGCTCGTCACGGCACTGAGCGTATAGAACGGGGTCTCCAGCTTATTGGCAATAATCTGGGCCAATGTGGTTTTCCCCACACCAGGAGGCCCCCAAAGGATAAACGAGGAGATATGTCCGGATTCTATCATACGACGCAGAACCGCACCTTCACCCACAAGATGTTTCTGCCCTATATAGTCATCGAGCGTACGTGGGCGCAATCTTTCAGCCAATGGTTGTGACATAACTGCCTGCAAAGGTACTGCAAACCATCATAAGAACGTAAGGTCATTGCGCTTTTTTAAAGAAATTAACATAAAACTATATATAAAAACTTGGGTATGAAAAAGAAAGTATATACATTTGCAAACAAAAAAAGCAGAAACAACAAACATAAAACAGAACAATGAAAGAAACGACATTAAAAAAGGTACTCACACTGAAAACCTTGACGAAAAACAACGTCTGGAATTTACAGGAGAACGATATCTTCCGAATGATGGATGGAGCCGAGAAAGACTCAGACATCAAAGACTGCATACGGAGGTATGTTGACATGTTCAGAAGTGCCTTCATGATAGAAGAACTGAAAGACGATTCGGCCATAATAAAAGCCAAATACGAAAAACAGGGATATAAAATAGGTAATGTAAGAATCGACGACGGCGTGAAGGTTACGTGGGCCGTGAAGAAACGTCCCATCGTAAGAGTGACCGATTTGACGTACGAAAACATACACCACATATCCGCCGCCAAACTCATAGAAGTATTGGAACGCAACTTCGGAGGGGGCTGGGACTCACTCTCACAAAGCATACAGGACATTATAGAAAGCGGATTCGACATCTCGACAACCACCCTGCCCAAAGACCGCCTGCACAAGCCGGGCGGAATGTACGAGAAGAAAGTGGCCGACGGATACGAAGTTCTGGAAGTAGCCAAGGGCACATGGGTAGAGGCAATCTTCGCAAAAGTCAAGCCTGAAGTAGAAAAACCGCGCCTGAAACTCCAGACACACGACGAAGACGAAATACCCGAAGACACATACAACGAGCCCGATGATGATGACGAGCCGGAAGAACCTACAGAGTTTGACGATGACAACATCACCGAGGACAACTACCGGACTACATTTGAAATAAGTTCCGACGAAGACGAAGAGGCGGAGAACATCTCCGACTACAGCGGCGACGAATAATGCAATCCGGGCAACAACAATAAAGAGAAAAGAGGGTATGTCATCGTCACATGGAGATTTCTGTCTTTCAGTATCATGAACATCTCCGATGACACACTCTCTTTTTTCATCATAATCTTAAATCAATCATACTAACTATAAATAACAAACGACTATGAACATTCCGTCAGTTTTTTGGCTGATTCCCGTCGCTTCCGTAGTGGCTTTGGGAATGGCTTGGTTCTTTTTCCGCCAAATGATGCAGGAAGAAGAAGGTACTCCACGCATGCAGGAAATCGCGGGCCACGTACGGCGTGGCGCCATGGCCTATCTAAAACAGCAATACAAGGTGGTGGGCTTGGTTTTCATCATCCTCGCCCTTGTATTCTCATTCATGGCCTATGTACTCCATGTGCAGAACCCATGGGTTCCGTTCGCCTTCCTCACCGGCGGACTCTTCTCCGGACTTGCCGGTTTCTTCGGCATGAAGACAGCCACATATGCATCGGCACGCACGGCCAATGCGGCGCGTCAGGGACTGAACAAAGGATTGAAGATAGCCTTCCGAAGCGGAGCCGTCATGGGGCTCGTCGTTGTAGGTCTCGGTCTTCTCGACATTGCCATATGGTTCCTTGTGCTCAGCTATTTCTATAACGGCGACAGCATGGCTCTGGTCACCATCACCACAACGATGCTCACATTCGGCATGGGCGCCTCCACACAGGCACTGTTCGCACGTGTGGGAGGCGGCATATACACAAAGGCGGCCGATGTGGGAGCCGACCTTGTGGGAAAGGTGGAGGCAAACATACCGGAAGATGACCCGAGAAATCCTGCAACAATAGCCGACAACGTGGGTGACAATGTGGGCGATGTGGCCGGCATGGGAGCCGACCTGTACGAGAGCTACTGCGGAAGCATACTCAGTACGGCAGCCCTTGGAGCCACAGCTTTCGCCCTCAACGGTGAGATGCAGATGAAAGCGGTCATCGCTCCCATGATTATAGCGGCCGTGGGCATATTCCTTTCGCTGCTGGGCATATTCCTCGTACGCACGAAAGAAGGTGCCACAATGAAGGACCTGCTCCGTTCGCTCGGACTCGGAACCAACGTTTCCGCCGTACTGATAGCCGTTGCCTCTTTCCTTATCCTATATACGCTCGAACTTGACAACTGGCTCGGCGTGTCATTCTCTGTTGTCACAGGTCTTCTTGCCGGAGTAATCATCGGGCAAGGCACCGAATACTACACAAGCCATACGTACAAACCGACACAGGATATCGCAGAATCATCACAGACAGGAGCTGCCACCGTCATTATAAAAGGTATAGGCACCGGCATGATATCAACGATGATTCCGGTTGTCACCATATCGGCAGCCATCATGTTGAGCTATCTGTGTGCCAATCATTTCGACCTCTCCATGAACGCCGAAAGCATATCGAGAGGACTATATGGCATAGGTATTGCCGCTGTGGGCATGCTCTCCACACTCGGCATAACACTGGCAACCGACGCCTACGGCCCGATAGCCGACAATGCCGGAGGCAATGCCGAGATGAGCGAACTCGGTGAAGAGGTGCGCCACCGTACCGATGCGCTCGACGCACTCGGCAACACCACCGCCGCCACAGGAAAGGGATTTGCCATCGGCAGCGCAGCCCTGACGGCCCTCGCACTCCTTGCGTCATACGTTGAAGAGATAAAGATAGCCATGATACGCGCCGTAGACCACGGACAGACCTTCGTCGACAACATGGGCGAGGTGTTCAATCCCGCCACTGCCAACATGGTGGACTACATGAACTTCTTCCAGGTTAACCTGATGAACCCCAAGGTTCTTGTCGGAGCATTCATAGGAGGCATGGCTTCATTCCTTTTCTGCGGACTGACAATGGGTGCCGTGGGACGTGCCGCACAGACAATGGTTGAAGAGGTGCGCCGCCAGTTCCACGAGATAAAGGGTATACTTGAAGGTAAAGCAACGCCCGACTACGGACGCTGCGTGGAAATCAGCACCCGCTCGGCACAGCGCGAAATGATATTCCCCAGCCTGCTCGCCATCATCATCCCCATCGTTGTAGGAATGGTGCTCGGCGTTGCCGGAGTCATGGGCTTGCTTGTGGGAGGCCTCACCGCAGGCTTCACTCTTGCCGTATTCATGGCCAACGCCGGCGGTGCATGGGACAATGCAAAAAAAATGGTGGAGGAAGGCAACTTCGGAGGCAAGGGCTCCGACTGCCATAAGGCCACCATCGTGGGTGATACCGTAGGAGACCCGTTCAAAGACACATCCGGTCCGTCACTCAACATCCTCATCAAGCTGATGTCGATGGTAAGCATCGTCATGGCCGGCCTCACTATCGTATTCATCTAATCCGGCCCTTCGCCGCAAATGAACAACAAACATATTGGGGCCTTCGGTATTGCAATGATACCGGAGGCCTCGTTTTTTTCACCAAAACGCCACTTCGTTAGCAAAATGACACCATATTTGCAATTTTCTTAATAAAATGTTTGCTATTTAAAGAAAATGCTTTAACTTTGCAGCCAATTACAGAAAATAGATATCAAATACCTAAAAGGGAAAAAGATTATGAACGCAACAGAGATTGTAGAGGAATTGAAAAGAAGATTCCCCAACGAGCCTGAGTACATACAGGCCGTAAGTCAGGTTCTTCCTACCATAGAGGAAGAGTATAACAAACATCCGGAATTTGAGAAATCAAACCTTGTAGAGCGTCTCTGCATTCCGGATCGCATCATCCAGTTCCGCGTTACATGGGTTGATGACAGCGGCAAGGTGAACACCAATATGGGATACCGCATACAGCACAACAACGTCATCGGCCCGTACAAAGGTGGCATACGTTTCCATAAGTCGGTAAATCTTGGTATATTGAAGTTCCTCGCTTTCGAGCAGACATTCAAGAACTCACTCACCACACTGCCCATGGGAGGTGCCAAGGGAGGTTCCGACTTCTCACCGCGCGGCAAGAGCGATGCTGAGGTGATGCGCTTCTGTCAGGCGTTCATGAACGAACTCTATCGTCATATAGGTCCCGATGTGGATGTGCCCGCCGGCGACATCGGAGTTGGCGGCCGCGAAGTTGGCTATATGTTCGGACAGTACAAGAAGCTCACCCACGAATGGAGCGGAGTACTCACCGGCAAGGGACGCGAGTTCGGCGGTTCACTCATCCGCCCCGAAGCCACAGGCTACGGCACCGTTTACTTCCTCAACTCCATGCTCGAAACCCGCGGCATCGAACTGAAAGGCAAGAGCGCGCTGATTTCAGGTTCAGGAAACGTTGCCCAGTATGCGGCAGAAAAGTGTATACAGTTGGGTGTAAAGGTGCTCACTCTGTCCGACTCTGACGGTTACATCTACGACCCCGACGGTATCGACCGTGAGAAACTCGACTACGTGATGGAGCTGAAGAACATTGAGCGCGGCCGTATCAAAGAGTATGCAGACGAATATCCCAACGCAGTTTACCACGCAGGTGAGAGACCCTGGAACGAAAAGGCAGACATCGCCCTGCCTTGTGCAACGCAGAACGAAATCAACGGCGACGAGGCAAAGGCTCTGGTAGCCAACGGTGTGATTGCCGTGGCTGAAGGCGCAAACATGCCTTCCACTCCCGAAGCCATCGCTGTGTTCCAGGATGCCAAGATATTGTATGCTCCCGGCAAGGCATCCAACGCCGGCGGAGTATCGGTATCAGGTCTTGAAATGAGCCAGAACTCCGAGCGCCTCAGCTGGACTTCCGAGGAAGTTGACAACCGTCTGAAACTCATAATGAAAGACATTCACGACAACTGCGTGAAATACGGCACACAGCCCGACGGATACATCAACTATGTGAAGGGTGCCAACGTGGCCGGATTCATGAAAGTGGCAAAGGCCATGATGGCTCAGGGCATCGTATAAAACAACAAAACAGCCATATCAAGTTCTATAAATGAGCATTGATATGGCTGTTTTCATTTTCTTCCATAACTCTTCCGAACCGGAAACATCCTATTCCGAATCGGATATTTCCTTCAAAAATTCCTCTTCACTCACTATCCTCACCCCGAGTTTCTCCGCCTTTTGCAGTTTCGAAGGACCCATATTATCACCCGCAAGGATGAACGAAGTCTTCGAACTGATAGACCCTACATTCCTGCCGCCATAGCGTTCTATCATGGCCTTGTACTCGTCGCGGCTGTGATGGCTGAACACTCCGCTTATAACAACAGCCTGGCCGGACAGACGATTGTCGGCAGGCGACATCTGTTCCTCACCCAACTGCATCTGTATGCCATAGTTTCGCAAACGTTCCACGATGTCCATATTCACTGGATTATGGAAATAGGCAATCACACTGCGAGCTATAACTTCGCCCACTCCCTCCACCTGCATGAGGTCGGCAAGACCGGCGGAGGCCAGAGCATCCATCGTCTTGAAATGGCGTGCGAGAAGTTTGGCCGAAGTTTCACCAACAAAACGTATGCCGAGAGCATAGACCACACGCTCGAAAGGAACCTCACGCGAATCGGCAATGCCCTGCACTATCTTGCGTGCCGACTTCTCCCTGCTGCCGTCACCGTTTATCTGCTGCACCTGAATGTCGTAAAGATCGGCAACGTTGTGTATGAGTCCGCAACGGTAATACTCGTCTACTGTCTCCGGCCCCAGACTGTCTATGTTCATCGCCTTGCGCGATATGTAATGCTCGATGCGTCCCTTTATCTGCGGCGGACACCCCGAATCGTTCGGACAATAATGTGCCGCCTCTCCTTCCGGGCGTACCAACTCGGCTCCACATTCCGGACAACGTACGGCAAACTCCACCCGCCGGGCACCTGCCTCACGGCTGTCCACGTCCACCCCCACTATCTTAGGTATTATCTCTCCGCCCTTCTCCACATACACATAGTCGCCGATGTGCAGATCGAAAGAACGTATGAAGTCTTCGTTGTTGAGCGTGGCCCTGCGCACAGTCGTTCCCGCCAGTTGCACAGGCTCCATGTTGGCCACGGGCGTCACCTGCCCCGTACGCCCCACCTGAAACGTCACTTCGTTCAGACGGGTGCGCTCACGCTCTGCCTTAAACTTGTATGCTATGGCCCATCGGGGGCTCTTGGCCGTATAGCCCAAGGCACGCTGCTGCCGCAGGGAGTTGACCTTCAGCACGATACCGTCGGTGGCCACGGGCAGATTGCGGCGTTCCACATCCCAATGGCGTATGAACTCGTATATCTCGTCGAGTGTCCTTACCTTGCGCATGCCTTCGCTTATCTTGAAACCCCAGCGCGCTGCGGCCTCAAGATTCTCCCAATGTCCGTCTGAAGGCAGCTTTTCGCCAAGCAGGTAATACAGATAGGCATCAAGCCGGCGGCTGGCCACAAGAGCCGAGTTCTGGCTCTTCAGCGTACCGCTTGCCGCATTGCGCGGATTGGCAAACAGCGGTTCCTCGGCAGCCTCACGCTCCTTGTTCAGCTGTTCGAAGACGTTCCACGGCATGAGTATCTCGCCACGTATTTCGAAAATCCCGGGTACATCGGCATCGAGCACCAACGGTATCGACCGTATAGTCCTCACGTTGGCCGTCACGTCATCACCGCGCACACCGTCACCGCGTGTCACGGCACGCACAAGCCGGCCGTCTTCGTAAGTAAGGCTGATGGACAGTCCGTCGTATTTCATTTCGCAACAAATCTCGAAGTCTTCGCCGCCAAGTCCCTTCTTTACCGAATTGTAGAAGTCGGCCACTTCCGCCTCACTGTAAGTATTAGCAAGAGAGAGCATCGGGTAACGGTGTTCCACCTGCGTAAACTCACGGCTTATGTCACTACCCACCCGCTGTGTCGGCGAATTGGCATCGTACATCTCCGGATGGCGCGCCTCAAGTTCCTGCAACTCACGCATCATCATGTCAAACTCCATGTCGCTTATCACAGGCATGTTCAAAACATAATATCTGCGGTTATGCTCATGCAGCTCGTTGCGCAACTGCATTATTCTGTCTTTCTCGTCCATAATGAACAATTTATGTTGCTTTCCATTTATGACATATCCCTGCGCCGCACGGCCGCCAGCCATGAAAAAGAACAGCGGGCGATGACGGAAAGTCCGTTAATCGCCCGAAATTCTGTATACCGCATCAAAGTGCTTCGTCGTCAACCTTGGGTTTTGTGTCGTAAGTGTTGCCGCACATTGACTTCGGCAGGTGCTTCCTCTTTTTCAGATAAGCCTGCTTGCGCATTTCGTATTTTTCCCTGCTGTTCTCCAGATAATTGTCAGCCATAGGGTTAGGATGTCAATCTTTTGTGAATCTGTTGTATATCACGCTTATGCTTATCGGCTTGCGCCCGTTGCGGTAGCCACCCACCAAACGTGTGCTGCGCAGCGACATCTCGTTTGAAACGTTTGTCACCGACGATGCCGACGACGATTCGTTGTATGATATTGTTATGGGCACCAGCACCACCTTGTTCCAGTTTTCGGTGGCCGTGCCGTTCTGTTTGTCCTCATACATCTTTGATATCAGCGTCGAGATATTGTTGAAAGTGTATGTGTTGTACTTCGTGTTGTACGAAGACACAAACGAAACCTTGTTGTCGGGCAGATTGTTTTCCTCAAAGAAGTTGTACAGACTGTCTTTCGGAATCATGAGAATCTGGGTGGGCGCGGCAAACGGACTTTCAACACCGGCATCGGCATTGATGCGGTTGAACACTATCTTGGCCGAACTCACCGTGTCGCGCTCATGCCCCAGCTTTATCTCGTCTACCGGCAGTGTCACTTCGGTGAATATGCCGGCGGGGGCTTTCAGATATGTGCAGGAGCTGTCTGCGGCAAGCTGCTCAATCCGTTCGCGGTCGTTTTCTATATTGGTTGTCTGCAGAACCTCCTTGGTTCCCGACAGCAACAGTGAGCCTGTGTAGACCGTATCTCCGCTTTCATACTGATAATAGGTGACAAGATCTGTGAGATAAACCTCCGACATCACCCCCACTCCGTCTGTCGACTTGATATAGAAACCGGGGCACACGTTATGGATAAAGTTGTATGAGTTCTTGAAGAAAGCGGGATTCTCATAATACTTCCTCAGTATGTATGTACCGTAATTCTCATATTCATTTCCGTCAACGTCATAATACCGCTGGTTCAACGGTATCGATACCGTCTCCATGTTTGTCTTGTCTATAATCTTGTCACGCAGGCTGTCCTTCAGATTGAGGTCGACCGGAGTGTATACCTTGTTTACCTTCAAGGCCTTATCATCCGTGCGCACCAAGCCTTCACGCTCCGGATTGAAGTTGGTGTAATATAGTTCGTTCTCGCGCACCGGTGTCTTCAGCTCATACGCCGTCAACTTCATGGGGTTCAGCGAGTCGCCCATCGACGAATAGAAATACACCTGTATACGGCACGAGTCGGCCATCACCTTTCCTGCGGCGTTGCGGCTGCATATACTGTCCTCCTCCGGCAGCATCGCCATTCCGTCAAATGATTCCATCACGGCAAACTGGGTGGTGTAGTTGCTCGTTACATACGTTCCAGTCTCGTTGTCTTTCACATGCCCGAGATAGCTGTACTGACTGCGTGACAAGACAGAATCAACAACCACCGATCTTGTCTTCACATCAAATGTGTCAGTTATAATCTGAAACTGGTCTACATTGTTGGTAAGCGAATTGCCCAAAGTGTCAGTATTGTCATCGCACGAAACCAAAAGAATCGAAGTGAATACGACTCCTGACAGAAATTTTATTTTCATCATTGAAGTGTTGAATCTTAAATGATATATTATCCTTATTTGATTATGATAGCACACTAATCATTGCATATACTGTCGTAGAAGGCTGCATAAGAGTCTGCAAAATCCTCACCGGGATATTTGAGCAGGGGAATGTTCTTCTGCGAAGTATAGTCCGCCCACTCCGCCTCCACGCTCTTCTCTGCCTCTATCACACCGTCGGAATAGTCGATGGCCAGCTTTGCCAACTCTCCGAAATCGAAGTTGTCGGCATACTTCTCGAGCACACCGCCATTCACGTCACGGAACTTCAGACACTCCTTGAAGTTGTCCCCCACTCCCTTCTTCAGGCTTCTGCCGAAGAGCGACGTCACAACCTTTGTGTTGGCGAAGGACGGCTCGTCACGATATGCCATCTTCACATAGAGCGGAACAACGGCACTCATCCATCCCTGACAGTGAATGATGTCGGGCACCCATCTAAGCTTCTTTACAGTTTCGAGCACACCACGGGCAAAGAAGATGGCGCGTTCCCCGTTATCCGAATACTCTTCACCGTTCTCGTCCGACGCCATCAGACGCTTTGAGAAATAATCGTCGTTGTCGATGAAATACACCTGTATTCTTGACGCCTGGATGGAAGCCACCTTGATAATCAGCGGGTGATCTGTATCGTCGATGATCAGATTCATTCCCGACAGCCTGATAACCTCATGCAACTGTCCGCGCCGTTCGTTGATATTTCCCCATTTCGGCATGAACGTACGTATCTCATAGCCTTTTTCCTGCATGTTCTGCGGGAGGTTGCGTCCCATCAGCGAGAGTGCGCTATCAGGTACATACGGGGAGATTTCTTGATTGATGAATAATATTTTCTTTGCCATGACATGATATTTAACTTAGTGCAAAGTTACGATTTTTTTTTGGCATTTTATCATATCGGCAACCCTTTTTAGGGAAATCACCCCCGATTTTGGCATATTTTTACTATAATCTTTCCTTATTTGGCAAAAATGTTGTTATTTTGCACCCAATTTGACTGAAACATTAAATCGTTTACACGACATGAAAGTTTTTCATAAAATTGCCGATATTCAAAACGAACTATCGGATGTTCGCAAGAAGGGCAAGAAAATTGGACTGGTGCCAACCATGGGTGCACTCCACGAAGGACATGCCTCGCTCATAAAGACGAGCGTGTCAGAAAACGACGTCACGGTGGTTTCCGTTTTCGTCAACCCCACACAATTCAACGACAAGAACGACCTCAAGAACTACCCGCGCAACCTTGAGGCCGACAGTGCCGTGATAGAGAGCTGCGGCGCGGACTACGTTTTCGCCCCCTCCGTGGACGAGATTTACCCCGAACCCGACACACGCCACTTCGAATATCCTCCCATAACCACCGTCATGGAGGGAGCACATCGTCCGGGACACTTCAACGGCGTATGCCAGATTGTGAGCCGCCTGTTCTACATAACCGAACCCGACGTGGCTTACTTCGGCGAGAAAGACTGGCAGCAGATAGCCGTGGTCAAGGCTATGGTGCGCGACCTGAACATCAATGTCAAGATAGCCGAATGTCCCATCGTACGCGACAGCGACGGTCTGGCACTATCCAGTCGCAACTCGCTGCTGTCACCCGAAGAGCGGGCCATAGCCCCTCAGATATACAAGGCACTGAAGGCCAGCATCGCCTACTCCGCAAACCACACCGTACAGGAGACACACGACTACGTGGTGGAGAGCATCAACGCTGTCGGCGGCCTGAAAGTGGAATACTTCTCCATTGTCGACGGGCTCACGCTTCAAGACATACTGACGTGGGAAGACACGCCTTATGCAGTGGGATGCATAACTGTGTATTGCGGAAACAAACCCATAAGACTGATTGATCACATAAAGTACAAAGAACAATGATGATTAATGTATTGAAGTCGAAGTTGCACTGCGTGACCGTGACCGAGGCAAACCTCAACTATATGGGCAGTATAACTATCGACGAGGACTTGATGGATGCAGCCGGAATGATTGCCGGAGAAAAGGTACAGATAGTAAACAACAACAACGGAGAGCGTTTTGAAACCTATATAATAAGGGGTGAGCGCGGTTCGGGTTGTATCTGTCTCAACGGTGCCGCAGCACGAAAGGTCCAGGTAGGCGATGTATGTATCATCATATCGTATGCCCTGATGGATTTTGAAGAGGCGAAAAGCTTCAAGCCATCCGTGGTGTTCCCCAAAGAAGGAAACAAGCTTTAGATCTTGTCAGCCTGCAAAAAAACAATCCCCGCCGTTTCGTTTGAAACGGCGGGGATTGTTTTTTATCAAGAGGCGGAGCCGTGACACGCACAGGCTCCGCTGTCTTTTCTCTTATTCAATCACTACCAAGGCATCGCCTTCCATGACACTCTGGCCTTCCTGAACGCATATTGCCGTCACCTTGCCGGCTTTCTCCGCTTCAAGGTTGTTGGCCATCTTCATTGCCTCAAGCACAACAACGGTGTCTCCTGCGGCAACTTCATCGCCCACTGCAACCTTTATTTCCGTTATCACACCAGGCAGCGGAGACTTGACAGCGTTCTGTGCATTTGTCCTTGCACCGCCGGCTGCAGGTGAAGCCGGCTCGGCGGCAGCCACGGGGCGTACCACTTTCGGCTTTTCAACCTTCTTTTCCTCACGCTCCATCTCCACCTTATAGTCTTCACCGTTTACGGTTACGCTGGCAATATTGTCGACGATGTCACCAATGACAACCTCATACTTGTTTCCGTTGATTGTATATTTATACTCTTTCATGTCAGTATGTCTTACCTTTGTTGTTTTATGGCCGTGCCGTCATCTGCAGGGCATGTCCATTCCACTGCGTGTCGCGTCCCACAATGGTTATCTTGCCGGACTCGCTGTCGTGTACGTTGTTGCCCTCAAACTCGTGCAAAGCCAATGCTATTGCAGCATATACTTCCTTATTGTTCATAAGAGTTGATTATAAAAAAGTCCGATACCCTGTTTGTTACATCGGGATGTTTCCGTGCTTCTTGGCCGGCAGGCTCTCACGCTTGGTGGCAAGCTGTGCCAGGGCGCGGCAGATGCGGAAACGGGTGTTGCGCGGCTCTATCACATCATCGATGTAACCGTACTTTGCAGCCTGATAGGGGTTGGCAAACATTTCTGTATACTCATCCTCCTTCTCTGCAAGGAAGGCCTTGACGTCTTCGCCGGCTTCTTTCTTTGCCTTGGCCTCTTTGGCACTGAGCACGGCAACGGCACCCGAAGCGCCCATCACGGCAATCTCTGCCGACGGCCATGCATAGTTGAGGTCGGCACGCAGCTGCTTGCATCCCATCACGATGTGGCTTCCGCCGTAGCTCTTGCGCAGCGTAACGGTAATCTTAGGCACTGTGGCCTCGCCGTAGGCGTAGAGCAGCTTCGCTCCGTGCAGTATGACGGCATTGTACTCCTGACCCGTACCCGGCAGGAATCCCGGAACGTCGACGAGCGATACGATGGGAATGTTGAAGGCGTCGCAGAAACGCACGAAGCGTGCACCCTTGCGGCTGGCGTTCACATCGAGCACACCGGCGTAGCATGACGGCTGGTTGGCCACGATACCCACGCTCTGTCCGTTGAAGCGGGCGAAACCTACGATGATGTTGCGTGCGAACTTGGGCTGAACCTCAAAGAACTCGCCGTCATCTACAACAGAACCTATCACCTTGTACATGTCGTATGCCTCGTTGGGGTTCTCGGGTATTATCTCGTTGAGACTGTCCTCCAGACGGTCGATGGGGTCTTCGCACTTCTTCCGCGGAGCCGTCTCCATATTGTTGGAGGGGATGTAGCTCAACAGTGTCTTTATCATCTGCAGACCCTCTTCCTCGGTAGATGCCGTGAAGTGTGTCACGCCGCTCTTGGTGGCATGCACGCTTGCGCCTCCCAGATGCTCCTGGTCAATGTCCTCGCCGGTGACAGTCTTCACCACCTTCGGGCCTGTAAGGAACATGTACGATGTGTTTTCCATCATCAGGGTGAAGTCGGTAAGGGCCGGAGAATAAACGGCACCGCCGGCGCACGGGCCGAAGATTCCGCTAATCTGCGGTATTACGCCCGAAGCGAGGATGTTGCGCTCGAATATCTCTCCGTAGCCGGCCAGAGCACAGATACCCTCCTGTATGCGTGCACCGCCCGAGTCGTTGATGCCGATGACGGGGGCGCCCATCTTCATGGCCATATCCATCACCTTGCATATCTTCTGCGACATGGTCTCCGAAAGCGAGCCCCCGTTGACGGTGAAATCCTGTGCGAATATGAAAACCAGGCGTCCGTCGATTGTTCCCGAACCGGCCACCACGCCGTCGCCCAGATACTGTTTCTTCTCCATTCCGAAGTTGGTGCAACGATGCAGCTTGAACATGTCGTACTCTTCGAAACTGCCTTCGTCAAGCAACATGCTGATACGCTCGCGTGCCGTATACTTGCCACGTGCGTGCTGTTTCTCTATAGCCTTCTCTCCTCCACCGAGACGAGCCTGTTCACGCTTCTCTATAAGCTGCTTGATCTTTTCTAATTGCTTGCTCATTATTGTCGTTATATGTTCTTGTTTGTTAATGTTCACAAAGTTCTGTAAGTATTCCCACTGTCGATTTTGGGTGCAGGAAGGCGATGTTTAGGTTCTCGGCACCCTTGCGCGGAGCCTTGTCGATGAGCCTGATTCCTTTCTCGTCGCACTCGGCCAAGGCATTAGCCACTCCGTCCTCAACGGCAAATGCTACATGATGTACGCCGTGGTTGCCCTTGTCGAGCCACTTCTGGATGGTGCTTTCGGGCGATGTCGGCTCGAGAAGTTCCAGCTTCACTTCACCACACTTCAGGAAAGCGGTCTTCACCTTCTGGTCTTCAACCACCTCCACGTTGTAACACTTCAAGCCCAATACTTCCTCGAAATAAGGCAGGGACTCCTCTATGCTCTGCACAGCGATTCCCAAATGTTCTATATGCGAAATCTTCATATATTTTATATAAAACGGTTTATTTTAACATTGGCTGCAAAGATAACAATTATTATCAACAATTAAGAAACAAGTATTGAAAATATTGTTAAGCGGCGGAAGTTTAAGCCGCCGGCTACCGGCAGACTCACGCCGACCCACCCGACGCCGTCAGAACTCCAGAAGTATGCGCCCGTTTATCTGCCGCCCCGTAAGGTAGTTCGGCACGGCATACTGCTGGTTGGTCACGTCGGTCACCCAGTAATATGAGTTGACATTGCTTATGCCGAACAGGTTGAGACAGTCTATCCCCACCCATACATTGCGCAGCAGCGGGCCTTTCTTGCGGTCTTCATTGTCGTAGGCACGGTAGCTCATGCCTATGTCGGCACGCTTGTATGCCGGGGCGCGGAAGTTCTGATACTCCAGTCCGCGGTGCGGCGGGCCGAAGGGCAGTCCGTCGGCAAAGGCCAGGCGCAGCGTCATCTTCCACCGCTCGGTGCCGGGGAAGTAGTCGGTGAAGTGCAGGTTTACGGCATACCGCTGGTCGGTGGGCATGGGTATCCACTGTCCGTTCATCTTCTGCTTCGTGTTCATCAGCGAGAACGTCACCCACGAGTCGGTGCCGGGCACGAACTCTCCGTAGAGTTTGAGGTCGATGCCTGCGGCATATCCGTCGCACATGTTCTGTCCGTAGTAGGTTATCTTCACGTTGTTCACGTTGTAAGGCACAAGGTTGTTCAGTATCTTGTAGTATGCCTCTGCAGTAAACTTGTACGCCCTCTCCTTCATCTTGAACCGGTAGTCAAAGGCCGCCACGAAGTGTATGGAGCGCTGGCTCTTTATCTTTTCGTTGAGTGTGGCCACGGTCACGCCGTTCATTGTTGTCGTGTCGCGCAGCTCTTTGAAGAAAGGAGTCTGGTAATACAATCCCGTTGCCAGACGGAACGTCATGTTCTGATTGAACGCCGGGATGATGGCCAGCGATGCACGCGGCGACACCACCGTCTCCTTGTTGAACGACCAGTTGCTGAATCTCACTCCGTAGTTCAGCGTATACAGTGTCTGGTTCTCCCCTCCCGAGGCGAAACGGTAGGTGTCCTGTATGTATCCTTCGAGGCGGTGGGCGTCGAGCCTGTTTCTCGAGTTGAGCGAATATATCAGGTCGAGCCTGTCGGGGCGGTGCGGCATCGAGTATCCTGCCGAGTCGCGCATCTCATACTCGCGCGAGTTTTCCTTCACCGTCTCCTGCTTGTATGTAAGCCCCATCTCCATGTCGTGATGCTTCATCCTGTGCTTCATCATGAGTTTCAGGCTCCTCACGTCGGCTGTCAGATAGTTTCGGGCATGCTCCATATATGTGCCCACGCCGAGGTTCACGTTTGTCTGCGTGTCGTCAAGCCAGTATTGGCCCTGTGTGTCGTATGTCTCCTGCTCCTTTGTGTAGAAGGCCGATGCCAGCAGCGACACCGTGGTGCGCTCGCCGAAGTGGCGCGAAATGCCGAGCGTGCCGAAATAAGTGCGGAAGATGTCTTTCTCCTGTCCGTCGAAGTATACCCTGAACGACTTCACGTTCTCCATCGTTCCGAACGATGTCTCGCGGTCAGTGGGCTTGAAGTTGTAGTGGTTCTCCGATATGTTGCCGATGAAGTCCACCGTCCACCGTGCGTTGGGCTTGTAGCTGAGGTACGTCTGATAGTCGAGGAAGTTGGGCTTGTACTCACCCTTGGTCTCCAGAGAGCCGAGCAGGTAGCGGTTGGTCTTGTACCGTATGCCGTGGCTCATGGCAAACTTCTTCGTTGCCGTGCCCACATACGCCCCCGCTCCCAGCAGCGATGCCGACACCGTGACCTCCGTCCGCTTTGGCCGCTTGTAGGTTATGTCGAGTGCCGACGACATCTTGTCGCCGTATTTGGCTTCAAAGCCGCCCGACGAGAAGGCCACGGCCTCCACCATGTCGGGGTTGATGATGCTCAGTCCCTCCTGCTGACCACTGCGGATGAGCAACGGGCGGTACACCTCCACATTATTTATATATACCGAGTTTTCATCGAAACTGCCGCCGCGCACGTTATACTGCGATGACAACTCGCTGTGCGTTGACACTCCGGCCTGTTGCTGTATCAGCTCCTCTACAGCATTGCCCGATGCCGTGGGCACACTCTTCATGTCCTTTATGTCGAGCCGCTCGGTGCCGGTGGTCTGCCGGCGCTTCTCCGTCACCACCACCTCGCCCAGCGACTGCGCCGACAGCAGCTGCACGCTTACATTCACCTTACCCTTCGGACGGCGGAACACACGCTTGCGGGCGTTGTACCCAACCATCGAGAACTTCACCACCACGCTGTCGCCCGAGTTCAGCGATATGCTGAACTCACCCTTCAGGTCGGTCATCACCATGCGTCCCTGCTCCATGCACGACACCGTGGCCAGTTCGATGGGGTTGTTCTCCTCGTCGGTCACGCGGCCCGTCAGCGTGAAGTCGTCGGCAAAGACGTTCACGCACATCATTGCCATCACCACCGACAGCACCGTATATCGTATATTGTTGCAATATGTCTTCATCAAACTAAATAACGGCGGAAACACTGTATTATTGCCACACGGCACGAATATTAAAGTGCCGTGCCAGATGCGCGGGCATCAACGCACCAACACCTTCCTTATGCTGCCATCGCTCATTCTCACGATGTTCATCCCCTTGGCCGGCCTGTCAAGTCTGCGGCCGTCGGCAGAATATCGTGCCAGCTCCGTCACATCCTTGGACGATACTGCGTCCGACATTCCGGCGGAAGTGTCAAACTCGCGGATATCGAAGAAGTTCCATATCCTCGACGCTCCGTATTTGCCTCCACTGCCTGCAGGCACATATAGCACCATCCTTCCCGTGTCGATCATCGTATGGTAAAATGTGAAATATTCTATCGGAAATGGTTCAGTAACAAAGCTGCGTATGGTCTTCAGCGACGAACAGTACATAAACGAGTTCACACTACGGAGACTGGCCGGCATGACAACCTCCTCAAGATATTGGCAACCGGTGAAATGATCAGCCTCCTCCACTCCTTCGGGAATTACAAATATGCCACGTTTACCTTCCGGACAGAACATCATGATGCGTCCGTCACGAGTCAGCAGCGCGCCGTCGTGGCTCTTGTACGCCATATTTCCTTCCGCCACATCTATCGTCACAAGACTCTCAGCCCCGCTGAACGCACAGTTCTCTATATGCTCAACTCCGGCCGGAACACGGATGCAGGTGAGTGCACTACAGTTAAACGCAAAGGAGCATATTGTCGTGACGCTTTCCGGCAAATCAACTTCCACAAGATTGTCGCAACATTCAAACAGTCCGCCGCTGATGTTCTTTATTCCTTCCGGAAGAGACATTGACGTAAGTGAGGTACAGAATGAGAAAGCTGCCTCCCCTATTTCACTGACACCGGCAGGCCACGCCACCGACTCCAACTTTTCACAATATGCAAAGGCATAGTCCGCTATCGAGCAAGTACCTTCGGGAATAGTATACCCACCTTCAAAACATCCCGGACAACGCAGCAGTACACTACCGTCACTACTGTACAGCACTCCGTTGTCAACAGAAAAATAAGGGTTGCCATCGGCCACTGCAAACGCCGAAAGGCTGTTTCTCAAACCGGCCACATAATTACTCATCCCAACATCCGCCCCGATAGTGAGCATACCTTTATGGTGTGGCGGAATGAACAGAATCTCCTTTTTGTCCTTACTGTACAGAAAGCCATTGTCGCTGCTTGCGGCTTTGTTGTCCGGATCTACATTCACAGCTGTGATGTCTTCACCAAAAAGATAGAATCCGTCCATATCTATTTCAACCACATCATATACCGTACCCTTATATTCCACCGATGCCGGTATGTTCACCTCTCCCGTGTAGGGTTTGAAAGCGTTGTATGAAAACACGGCTCCCCTGCTGAAAATGTCATAGTAATTACCGTCTATACACGCTGTATAGGCTGATGCTTTATTGTGTCCCGCAAATGCGCACACCAGCATTGTCAAAAGAACAACAGTTTTTCTCATAGCAATAACGTTTTGCTTATAAATTATCAAGTAATATAATATATATAAAACAACGTCTTTTCACGACACAATATTATACGCAGGCGTAATTTTTATTCTACCGACACACGGCTCTTTCATTTAAAAATGCTTTGAATTTTCAATATTCATGAGTATTAGGTGGTTAGAAGCAACTCTCAATGACACCCAACAAAGCTGTTTTTATATATTCCACAGATTAGATTTGGGTAAATGCTACTTATTCAAGCAGTTGCTAAACAATGCCAAAGTTAAATGAAAGAGCCGTGATGTATCACACGGCTCTTTCATTTAACTTTTGTTGCAAGGTCCAGATAACGATGTTACGTGGCTCAGGTAACAGTGTTACGTGACCCGGATAACGATGTTACTTAGGCCGTGTAACAAAAGCTAAATGAAAGAGCCGGGCACGCCGCCCCGCTGACTGCAATCAGTCATGAGTCAGTCTACAGACACGTGTTCCGGTTCTTTCAGAATGGCATCCAATTCTTTCAGAACGGCCTCAAGCTCGCGCACGATATCACCACACATGCTCCGGAAATCGGCGAACGGAACCTTGGGAACAGGTACTGCAGCAGGGCCGGGCACGCCGCGCATGGCAGCCAAAGCCCTGAGTTGCGGCACCACGGATGACTGTATCATGACCGACACGGGTATCAGCTTATGTCCCAAGGCCGCAACGGCGGAAACAGATTCCGAAGCCAAACCTTCACTGTCATATACTTCCTCTGATACATTATCCGATGCCTGGCGGAAAACCTCCAGATGTTCGGCCGTAGAGGCATGATACTGTCTCAGTATGGCAAGTTCTGACTCACGGTCGCCGTCGGCAAACTCTACAAGCGGTGCAAACCGCCCATAAGCGGGAACAGTGACGGCAGTATCTGCCGCAGCAGCCCCTGCCTTACCGCCACATCCGCACAAACGCGCGATGACGGCAGAGAGGCTTTCCGTGGTAAACGGCTTGGACAGGCGTGCGGCAAAACCGGCATTAAGAAATTCATCGTCGCCGATGGCATCGTGGGCTGTCATGGCCACAACGGGCAACCGGTAACGCTCCAACCGGCGCACAAGGTCGAACCCGTTGACTCCGGGCATTTCTATATCGGTAAACATGATGTCGAAACGCCGCTCGCCGAGAAGAACCATAAGCTCTTCGGTATGACTGCAGGCACACACCTGCCAGTGCCCGCCCGACATGTTGTACAGCATTTCGCAGGCAAGCTGAAGTTGGAACGGATCGTCGTCGATGACGGCTATGCTGAGGTCACGCGGCAATGCGGCATCGCAGGAGGAAGATGGCGGCTGGGAAGACCGGACCGGAACAGCGCCGGATGCCGCCACAGCCTCAACGGGCAGACATACGGTGAATGTACTGCCACGGCCGGGTGCGGTGTCGAGCGTAATCTCGCCGCCGAGCAAGTTTACAAGTTCGCGGGTGATGGACAGTCCGAGACCGACACCTTCAATTCCCTGTGCCCCCGACAAGCGTGTGAAAGCGCGGAAAATGCGGCGGGCATCCTCTTCGGTCATTCCCGGACCGGTATCGGCCACCGACAGCCTCAACACACCTTCCGTCACATCCACCGTCACGGTGACACTGCCCCCAGCAGTGTATTTCAGTGCGTTGCTTATAAGATTCTCGGCTATCTGACGTATTCTGAAAGCATCGCCACGACACACACCGTCAAGTCCGTTACCGGCATTAAAAACAAGCGCAAGCCCCTTGGCCTCAGCTCTCGTCCGGAAACTTTCAACACAGTCGGCAAAGAGAACCTCCGGCGAAAAACTGACACTGCGCACACTGACACCTCCCTTCTCCAGCTGACGGTAGTCGAGCAGCGCACCCACAAGCTGCAACAGATGGTCTGCCGACGAACGCATGACGGCAAGCCATCCCACGGCTTTGGAACCGGAGACGCAGGGGCGCAGAAGTTCGATGAATCCGGAAATGGAAGCCACAGGCGACTTGATGTCGTGCGTGATGGTGAGCAGCAGACGCTCGCGCTGCCCGAGCAGGTTTTCCGCATGCGCCCTTGCCTCTTCAAGACGCCGGCGGTATGAATCGGCACGGCGGTTGTCACGCCAGATGAAAAACAGTGAAACCACGGACAACAGCACGGCGGCAACGGCCAGCATGCCCATCCGTTCCACCGTAGCCGCGCGGCGGGCCATGTCAGCCTCACCCGCACTATGGAGCCAATCACGCTCCGCACGGCTGATGCTCTCCATCAGTTGCTCGGTACGGCGGGCAAGCTCTATGCCTGTGGCCTGCAGCGTACGGGCACTCTCCATTATACGCATGTTACGGGAACGGAGCCGGCGCTTTTCCTCACGTCCCACTCCGGTAAGAACTTCGGCCAAAGTGTCACTGACGTCGATAGCCTGCCTTACGGTATCGGTACCGGCTTGCCGGTCCGACACAGAAACAATGGTGGTGTCTGACCGTGAACGGCGGAAGACATCGGCCAAACGGCGGAAAAAGGTCTTGCCGGTACGATTGACCACATACGTCACCTGCTTCTCGTCCCTGCCACGACTTACATCCGAATGTACAACAACAGAATCACTGCCATTGCGCAGACGCTCTGCACGACGTTCAGACACCAGCCCCGCCACATCCGCACCAAGTATGGAGACGAGACGGCGGGTGTTCTCACGCTTGCTTTCCAGCAACTGTTGCAACGAGTCGATACGGGCACGCTGTACAGTATCGTCGAGCATCACGGACAAGCTGTCGGCACAGGCCCGTGTACGGGCTATGGCCCGCATGTAGTCATCCCAACGATTCACGTCGCCCATACAGACGGCACGTTCCGTATTCTCGACCTCAAAGATACCATGCACAAGGTTGCCCGCCGCATCCCATCTGGCAGTCATGCCACGTTCAACGTCAGACAAACGTACAGCCGAACGTGTGTATCTGTAGATGACAATCACTGCCACACCAAACATTGCTATAACGAAAGCATAGCCCAAAGCCGCCTTCAGAGGTATGTCCAACTTTTTCATTGCCGGTTATATGATATGTCTCAAATTATTGTATTTACGTACAAAGATACTTCTTTTTTTATATCAGTGATAAAAAATGTTTCTTGAAATGATTAAATTTGCAAACTGCTTAAAAATGGAGAAATGGAATTATAGTCTATAAGACTTCTGACGGAAAATAAAGGTAATCACTAAATAAACAAATTAAAAAGCATAACAAAACGGATGAAAAAAAGATTTTTAGGCTTTGTAGCCGCGGCCGTGACTGCTGCCGCCGCAAACGCCACACCACTGACAGTATGTGACTTTGAGAACTATCCCATAGGCACAACATGGACCATGTGGCACAACGGAAGCGGAGATATAGCCTCAACGGCAACCGTCGAGGCCGACCCCGCCAATGCCAGTAACAAGGTGCTGCACATCGTATTGAAGGAATGGGGATGCCACCCCGAGTTTGAATTGCCCACAGAGCTGCGCGGAAAGGCTCTGACCGACCGCTATCCGATGGTGACATGCGACATCTACCGCAGCGGGAACGACGCCGACGACTGGAAGCAGTTTGCCGTGTTCATCGGCACGCAGGAGGTGTACCGCGACGAGGGATATCCCTATCAGGGTGACAAGGGCGTATGGCAGAACAGGAAATACACCATGAAGGCAGCCGAAGAAAACAACACAGCAAGTGTGATAAGACTGGGACTGCACCACAACAACACCGACTACTACATCGACAACATACGTCTGACGGGAGAGTACGATGACTACCTGACCACAGAAGACGGCGGAACGCTCGACTACTGCTCGGCCAACACGTCAAGCTCTTACCGCACCATCGGCGACAACATCTTCATTCCGGCAGGAACGACAACCAACGTACGGACATCGCGCTATTCGGAATGGACGGGAAAGGTGGCAGGCGAAGGCACGCTCAACATCTACGCCGGAGGCGAACGGTCGTACATAGGCACGCAGTCGAGCAAGGGAGCCACCGCCCCCGACTGGAGCGCAATGAGGGGCGAGGTGGACATCTACCCGTATAAGGAGGTGGCCTCGGGCTGCGGCTTCTACGGCCTGCTGATGAACAGCGGCACATTCCAGCCCGACAATATCGACGCCTCGCGCTGCAACGAGGTATTCATGAACAGCAGGGTTGTGCTGCACGACGGGGCTACGATAGCCGTCGAGTCGGGCACGCGCGGCATAAGGTTCGGACAACTGAGCACCGAAGCGGGCAGCACGCTCGACGGATATTACAAGAAGAGTACGGCCAACTCCTACTACATCGTAGGGGCGAACGGTACCGACGCCGTATTGGCAGGAAAGATTCATGCCTCAAATTCGGGCAACAGCATAGGCCTCATCAAGGAGGGGACCGGTGCGTACACCATCACCGGCAACGACAACAACATCAGTGCCGGCATCCGTCTGCTCGGCGGAACGCTCCTCATCGCCAACGACGCGGCGGCGGCCGAGACGGACAAGAAGAGCGGCGCGACGGGCAACGGCGGAACCGTGTTTGTCTTCAACGGCACAACGCTGGGCGGCAACGGCAGCATAGGTGCACGGACGGAGGTTTACGGAACGGTAAGACCGGGCATGACGGGTACGGGTGTGCTGACCTTTGCCGACTACACTACATCATCCGGCGTGAACGTGACGCTCCATCCGGAGGCCAACATCGTATGCCGTGTGAAGAGTGCCGAAGAATATTCACGTCTCGACATACGCGGAACGATGGCATACAACAGCAAGACCGAGACGTTTGAGGACTCCGAGAAGACGCCGCGGCTGACAATAGCTCTCACCGACGGCGCATCGCTGCAAGTGAACGACGAGATAACGCTGCTTACGACAACGTGTAAGGAAGGCAGCGGTTGGGGCTTCCGTATGCGCTATCCCAAGGCTTACACGTGGGTTGTGGAACAGCGCGAGGGCACCGACGGTTCATTCAGCGTCGTGGCCAAGGTGACGTCGCTCGACTACAGTGGTCAGGGTGACGTAGAAGATGACGATGATGACCCGGGAAACAAGGGTGGATATCCCGATGATGACTGGACGACGGATATGACCGACACCACTCCGCTGCGCACATACACAGCCCAACTGGGCAAAAACATCGGCGTGGCTGTGGCAAGCTACCGCTACGACTGCAGCCGTGATGACGGCGAAACGGGCCTTGTGGGACGCGAGTTCGACCTGCTGGTGGGCGAGAACGAGATGAAATTCGACGCCACTGAACCGTCACAGGGCACGTTCAACTACGGCGGTGCCGACGCCGTAATGTGGGTGGCCGACAGAAACAGTCAGGAGGTGCGCGGCCATACGCTGGCATGGCACTCGCAGGTGCCCGCCTGGGTTAGCCAGGACGGCAAGAAGAACAATAACAACTTCACCCGCCGCGAGCTGCTCGACATATTGAAAAACCACATCTTCAACGTTGTAGGAAACTACAAGGGACGCATACGCGAATGGGATGTGTGCAACGAGGTGCTCGACGACGACCAAAGCATCGTACGCACAAACCCGACTGCCTACAAGCTGCGCCCGTCGATATGGTCGACATATATCGGCGAGGAATTCATCGACTCGGCTTTCGTGTGGGCTCACCAGGCCGACCCAGACGCACGTCTGTTCATCAACGATTATGGCACGGAGTTCATGGGCGACACGAAGACAGAGGCCTACTACAACCTGATAAAGCGGCTGAAAAAGGACGGACTGCCCATCGACGGCTGCGGACTGCAGTGCCACCTGACCACAGGACAGCTCGACACGCTGAAACTGGAGAAGAACATACGCCGCTATGCAGAAATGGATATGGACTGCATCATCACCGAGCTTGACATTGCGCTGGCCAATCCCTACGCCGATGACGCCCTCGACATTCAGGCCAAGGAGTATGGAGCCATAACACGTGTGTTCCTGCGCAACGACAACTGTCCGTCGATGCTCGTATGGGGTATCTCCGACAACCACTCATGGCGCCAGAACAGTCCGCTGCTCTTCGACAGCAGTCTGAAACCGAAGCCCGCCTACTATAACGTTCACGCGCAGCTCCGCAAGGCCGCAGAGAAGGCCGCTGACGGTATCGTATCTCCGGAAAATCCGGACAACGGCGCAAAGATTGTCTCCACGACGCTCTACGACCTCTCCGGCCGCCGTATCAGCACGCCGAAGGGCATAGTCATCGAGAGGAATGTATATTCTGACGGCAGCGTGAAGGTGGTGAAGAGATAAAGCCCCACCCTACCTCTCCCCAAAAACGGGAGGAGTATGAAGTCAGCCCGCATAAAGGTTTGCCATTTGAAACCTTTATGCGGGCTGATTTTTTATTGCTGTATCATAATAAGATTATACAAAAGACATGATGCCTGACTTTCAATACCCTTCTTCTTGTTAAAGAATGTTATTTCGGGGGGGGTAAAATGGCAACTAATATAAAATCATTATCTTTGCAATTCAGGAAAGGCGCATTTTTTTCCTGTATCATCTTTACCTTCCGATGGGAAAAGCATGAAAGAATCAAGAACTCGAAAGAGAGAACGGCCGGTATGAGAAAACACACAGCTTACCGGAAATTGGAGATAATCAAGATTAAACCAACTAACTATATGCCCGAAACAATTAAAAGAAAGACAATCTTAGCACCAGTGCTGGCGGCGGTTATGGCACTGGCGGCGGTCATGTCGGCATGCCACAGACAGCAGCAGGCAACAGCCGATGAGGAAAGCGAACTCTATGACAAAGTGATGACACTCGGAGCCGAAGGGCTGTATAAGGAGGCCATTTCGACTGCCGACTCCATACTGCAGCTCAACATCGGCGACTCGCTCCGCGCATACATCATGCTGGAACGTATGCTTGCCTGCGGAAACATGGGCGAGCTCGACCGGGCAATGGCATATGCCGGCGACGTGGTGGACTTCAGCCGGAAGCACAAAGTCAGCGAGGTTACCATCAACGCGCTGGCATCAAAGGGTGTGCTGTTCCGCCGAGCCAACAAGACAGACTCGGCTCTGATGCTATATCGCGAGGCGTTGGATATCGCCATAGCCGAGAAGAACCTCGAATACGAACAGTACATCAGCGACCTGCTGTCGATTCTCTATACCGAAACCCTGCGCTCGGACGAGGCCCTCCGGTTCTCGCAGCGCTCGTTAGACATAGCCGTCGAGACAAAAGACACTACGGCCATGGTATCGGCCATAGCCACCATCGGAGCCATATATATGGCCAAAGGGGAATACCGGAAGGCACTCGACGTAGAGATGCCATATATGGAAATGGCGGAAAAGATGACCGCCGGCGGCTATCTGGTGAAGTTCCTCACGCCGGTCATCAAGGCATATCTAGCTCTCGACAAGACCGACTCTGTAAGATATTACATGAAAAAGGTCGAGCCGTTCGTCGCCCAGCTACCGGAAAACCATCAGACAGCGGTGGTGATGCTCAACGCCAAGGCCGAACTGCTCGGAAAGGAAAAGCATGACACTTTCCAACGCTACAAATTGGCGAAATAAGATATGATAGAAAATATCAATAAATGCACTATATAATAACTGTCTCTTATACACATCTG
>ENA-OYXX01000074-OYXX01000074.1-human-gut-metagenome-genome-assembly--contig:-NODE-74-length-42624-cov-25.804670_pt1 | contig 42624 bp, 28 predicted proteins | sample MGYA00243976_ERZ653434 | MGnify/ENA primary metagenome ERZ653434 (study PRJEB26926, sample SAMN06165112) | human gut metagenome | biome: ENVO:00009003; feature: ENVO:2100002; material: ENVO:00002003...
TGCTTTCCTCGGCGATGCCGACGACCTTGTCGCGGTCGGGATATACCCGCGTGGTCTCTGGCTGACGCTTTTCGGGATTGTACTGGAAATAGACGGTGCAGTCGTTGCCGAATTTGTCCTTGGTCTCGCCTACGAGGACTTTCTTGCCTGCGAGGTAATCGGCCTGCTGTTGTTCGTTAAGCGGCAGCTTGCACCAGTGTTCGAGGCGCTTGACGGAGCCGTCGGGATTGTGCCATGAATCCCTGACTTGCTGTTGCTGGGAACTGTTCTGTTCCTGCTTCTGGCGGTAAACATCGGAATTGACGAACACGATGTCGCGTTTTGCGGCGTTGTATTGCAGGTCGGCTGTGAATTTGGCACCATTGGGCAGTTCCACGTGCTGCTCGCGTATCATGCCGCCGTTTTTGAGTATGCCGATGGCCTGCATATCGAGGCTGATGTTGGCGACTTTGGGCTTGATGTAGATTTTATCCACCGGCATCGCCTCTATCTCGTTGGTGAGCTTGTCGATGCTCACGAGGCACTTCTTCAGTTCCCCGGTCTTGGGGTCGGCGAGTTCAACTGTCTTGCCGAGGTTGCCGGTCTTGCGGAGTTCCGCCTTGTCCTCCTTTGTGAATGTATAGCCCCTGAAGGCTTGGTCGAGCTGCGGCTCGTTGTGGATGAAATGGGGCACGAGAGAATATGAGCCGTCTGGGTTGGTGCGAAACGAGAGCTTCGCCTGAAGCGAAAATGTCTCGTCGCCGAAACGGGGCGTTACCGTGAATAGCTGCGGCGACTTGTGGTTATACACCATCTGGTCGAGTGCCCCTGATTTTTCAAGGTCGTCGCGCTTTATGCCCCACTGCTGTTCTATCTTCGCCCAGTCGATGCGGTCAGGGTCGATGGGAGCCTTTCTGATGGCTGTCGAGGGAGATTCCGCCTCTTTGGGCTGCGTCTGTGTCGGAGCGGGCTGCGTCTGTTCCTGCTTCTCTGCCTGTGCGGTGGCTTTCAGCTCAACCTCGTAAGGCTTGAGCATTTCGGCATTGTCGCTGGGATTTTTGATGATGTCTGCCATTGCGGGGCCTACAAGCTCGTATTTGTCTTCCTGCAATTTGAAGAAACTGAACAGCGTGGGGTTCTTGGCCTGCCGCATGAAATTCGACATGAACGCTTCGAGGGGGTTCTGCCCTTTGTTGAACTTTATCAGTTCGCTTAATGGCGTCGATTTTACATCCGCCATTTTGGGAGTGCCGTCGGGATTCTGCCCTACGACGGCTCCCACCTGCCCGCTTGTGTTGTCGCGGGCGATCAGCACTTCCTGCTGGTCGGGAGTTTGGTCCATAAAGAATTATGATTTAGTGGTGGTGTGGTTGGCGTTTCCGCCGTTGGTTGATTTCTTCTTCACAGTCTTATAGTCTGGATGGGACGAACTGATGAAGGAGTTTTCGAGAAACCTGTCGAGGTCGCATTGAAGCACAAACTTGATATTGCCCTCTATACTCTCGTAAACCTTGATTTTTCCTGCGTCGCGGTAGCGTCTTATTGTTTTCTCGCTGACATCAAGCCCGGTTATGATGTCGTAGAGAAGGATTACAGGCTCTCCGTGGAAGGTCAGTCGCGGTCTGTCTCTCGCGGGATAAAGGCAGGGGCTTCTGGCTCGCTGCTCTACGAGTGAGACATAGGCTTGCGCGGCGGTCTTGAAATCCGCGTCCTTGTCGGTAGTCTGCGCCATACGCTTATTCGGGTGTGGCGGACGGTGCCGAGGTTTTCGCCTGTGTGTATGAAAAGAAAGGTGCGAGAAGTCTGGCGGCTGCCATGAGGCACATTGATCCGAACAGCCACGCGTTGGCATCTGCGGGCAGATCATCCATAGGATTGTTGCCGGGTCTGCGGTTGCGGGTCTTGCGGCCGCGGTCTGATTTGCCGCTCTTTGATTTGGGCTTCCTGTTGAAGCCTGATGCGTTTGGGGGAGTTGTAATCTCCATGCGGTTATATGTTTTTAAGTTAGACTTATCGAGGATTGCGCCTCGTTTGCAATTATAACCGAAGGGATTATGAAAATGGTTGTTTAACGATGGTTAATATCGCCAATATGCTGTGTTGCTGAATTTTATATCGGCAAAATATTTTGAAAGTTAAATCTTTATGGCAGAAGAACAATTCTGACAGCTTGCCGATTTATGCCGACTTTATATTATGGTATCAGGTTCAGATAAGGGTAAAAAAATAGCGTACGGAACACACTTCTTCTCTTGTTGGCTCCGGAATAAGCCTTTACCGAATGATGTGACCATACGCTATGCGATAAGCATAGCATAAGTGTCACGCTCAAGCTCGGTTTTGATAATCTTCCGGATTTACAAGAGAACTCTTGCGATAACTTATGTTATCCTATATTGTTGATACGATTGTCTCTACAATCGCAGTCTTTGCTATTTGCGTTGCAAAGTTACGCATTTTTTTCGAGGTTGTCAAGACTCGATTTCTCCGTCAGGATTGATATGGTGTTTCTTACGTTGCTCAAACAAAGCCCTTTCGGATATTCCAAGCAGCGTTGCCGCGCCTCGCCATGTGCCGGCTCTTTTGAATGCACGGATGATATTGTCCCGCTCATATTTGGGATTGCGATGGGTCAAATCCTCCGCTGTATCGGGTGTGGCGTCATCAAATCTGAGGTCCTCTACGGTAATGGTATCCTCTTTTGCATGGAAGGCGGCGAAAAGAACAGTGTCGTTCAATTCTCGGACGTTGCCGGGCCACGGGTGCAGTTTCAACGCCTTTATCGCAGACGCGTCAAGATGCTGTTTCGGTCGCTGTTTCTTCTGTGCGTATCTCTGAAGAAGATAGTCTGCAATATCAGCTATATCTTCCGTAGATTCTCGGAGAGATGGTACAGTAATGCTCCTCTGGCGGAGCATATAGAAAAGATTGTCGCGAAAGCTGCCGTCGGCTACCATCTTCAACAGATTTCCGTTTGCAGTGCTGATGATTCTCACATCGGGGTGTTCCTGTTCAAGAATGTGCAACAGCACTGATTGGGTCTCGAATGTCAGCAACTGGATATTCTTGATTATCAGTGTGCCGCCTTTCACTTCCTGAAAGTAGCCCTCGATGCGGTTATAGATTTCGCTGCGGTCTGATTCCGGATCATGTTTGCCGACAAGCGGCGCGCCTCCGGCTTCGAGAATCTTCAACGGCTTCTGTGTCCGCGAACTTTGGAGATAGATCTGTCGTGCAATCTGCTCTTTGCCCATACCGCTTTCGCCGAAAATGATACAGTTGGCGTTAGTGGTCGCAACTCGTCCGATTGCCTTTCCGATTTCACGAAAGCTGTTGCTTCTTCGAGGGATCAGGGCGTTGTCAAGCTGGATTACGATATTCTCCGGTTTGGCGTATTTGCCTACCGTCTCAACGAGCTGCTTGTCAATACCGGCCCGCTGCACCACATCTACCGCTCCGCCGCCTTTCATCACTTCAAGAAGGTCTGACCCGTTCAGGTTGTTCACTATGGCGATGACAGGGAAAGTGAATCCCTCAGCCTTCTGCCAGTTGATTAACTCTTTCGCAGAGCTGTCACGGGGTGAAGCGTCCGCGACAATCACTGCGCCGGGTGGCAGTTTCGCCACCTCGTCCTTTGCAGCCTCCATCGTCTCGACAGCAATCGGCTCATAGCCGGACTTGACAAGCAAGCCCGCCATGAGCCGATTGTCGGATTCTAAGGCATCTACGATAAGTATTTTATTCATATCTAAATATATAAAAATCTGCCAAAGTCAGGCTCCGGCAGATTTCAAAATTATGTTAGTCCTCAAAAGGGGTCATGCGTTGTCGATAGTGCGCATGAGGGTCAGGGCGTCGACGTAGGCGGCGATGCCGGCGGCTACGGCGCGGGCGTCCTGCATGGCGTGGACTACGGTGGCCTGGTTGCCGGTGACGTCGCCCCCGGCGAAGACACCTTTGCGGGTAGTCATGCCGTAGGGTGTCTCGCGGGTGAGCACGTAGCCCTTCTCATCGACTTCGATGCCGGTGGTGGTCGATACGATGCGGCTTGCGGGGCGGCTACCGACGGCTAGGATTACCTTGTCGGCGGCAACGGTCGCGGTTGTGCCCTCGGTCTCGATGTCGATGTCGGCGATATGCTCCCCGTCGCCGTTGATTTTGGTGATGGAGGAGTTCCAAAGGAATTTCACGCCTTCGGCCACGGCGTCGTTGTATTCGGCTCGCAGGGCGCTCATCTTCTCGATGTCGCGGTGATAGACTATCGTCACCTCCGACGCCCCGAGGCGCAGGGCGGTGCGGGCGGCGTCGATGGCGGTGTTGCCGCAGCCGACAACAAACACCTTGTCGCCCTCTTTCACGGGAACTTCGTCGCGGTTAATCAGTCCGGCGTTGTAGAGGCCCACGCGGCGCAGGAAGTAAATGGCCTGACGCACGCTGTCGTTCTCGATGCCGGGAATCGACAGTCTGCGGGGCTTGCCGGTGCCGGTGCCCATGAAAATGGCGTCGAACCCTTTCGCGAAAAGCTGGTCGATGTTGACCTCCGGCCCGACCGTAACACCGCAGTTGATGCGCACGCCGAGCTGACGGATTTTGTCAATCTCGCTGTTGACAATCGCCTTTGGCAGACGGTACTCGGGGATGCCGAACGTCAGCACACCACCCGGCTGGGGTTCCATCTCGAAAATCTCCACGTCGAAGCCGCCGCGCACCAGTTCGCCTGAAACGGTCAGTCCGGCAGGGCCACTGCCGATGACGGCCACACGTCCGCGGTTTTTCTGCACCAGCGGCTGACGGGTGAGCTTCATCTGAGTGTCGAAATCGGCGACAAACTGTTCGAGCTTGCCGATATTCATGTGCGCGCCTTTCTTGCCGAGCACGCAGTTGCCCTCGCACTGACGCTCGTGGGCGCAGACGCGGCCGCAGACAGCGGGCAGGTTGCTCTTGGCATTGATAATGCTCATAGCATTGCCGATGTTGCCCATCGAAAGCTCGTGAATCCAATCGGGGATGTCGTTGCCTACAGGACAGCCCTTGCGGCACTGCGGCACCTTGCAGTTAAGGCAGCGTTTGGCTTCGGCTATGGCCTCGGCCATTGTATATGACTTGCTTTCCATCAGATATGGTATTCTCTGAACGCTTCCATGGCTTCGTAGGAGGCCAGACCGAGGGCATCATAGAGCTGTGCGGTGCCACGGTTGCGGTCCTCGGCACGCTGCCAGAACAGGCGCGAGTCGTTGCCAAGATAAGGCGCGCTCTCCATCTGCGAAGAGTGTTTGAGAATCGACTTACGCTTGTGCATCAGCTCTTCGGGGCTCATGGGCACGCACATCTCGATATCCTCCACGGGCCACTCTGCCCAGGCTCCGCGGTACATCCACACGCGGCAGTCGTTGAGCCATTCGGCTCCGGCGTTCTTGGCCTTGTCGAGGGCGGCGAGTACAGCCTCGGTGCATTTGCGGTGAGTGCCGTGGGGGTCGGCCAGGTCGGCGGCAACGTAAATCTGGTGGGGCTTGACCTTATCAATCAGACGTTCCACAATATCGACATCGGCTTCGGTCATCGGCAGCTTCTCCACGCCGCCGCTCTCGTAGAAGGGGAGGTCGAGGAAGTGAACCCTCGAAAGAGGAATATTATTGAAAGTGCAGGCCGTGCGGGCTTCGCCGCGACGGATGAGCCCCTTGATATTGAGGATGGTGCGGTTGTCGGACTCGCCTTCTTTTTTCTCCGCCAGGAATTTCTTAACCTCGCGATACATATCCGAGATTTTGTCGCTCTCGATGTCGAAAATCTGGTTGAAACCGTTGACGAAGTGCATGAAGCGTGTGGCCTCCTCATCGCCCACGGCAATGTTGCCCGAAGTCTCGTAGGCTATATGCACCTCGTGCCCCTGGTTGACAAGACGGTTGATGGTGCCTCCCATCGAGATAACGTCATCGTCGGGGTGTGGCGAGAATACAATCACACGCTTCGGATAAGGCGTGGCGCGCTCGGGACGATTGGTGTCGTCGGCGTTGGGTTTGCCGCCGGGCCAGCCCGTGATGGTATGCTGCAGGTGGTTGAAAAGCTTGATGTTCAGTTCGTAGGCCGAGCCGTATAAATCGGCGAGTTCTTTCAGCCCGGCCTCATCATAGTCTGCCGAGGTCAGTTGCAGAATGGGCTTGCCTAATTTCTGACTGAGCCATACCACAGCCGAGAAGGCCAGTTCGTCAGTCCATTCATCGCCCTTGGGCATCTTGGAGGCATCGAACTTGGGTGCCTCGGTAATTCTCTCTGTATAGTTGAATTCCATGACTGTCAATTATTTCATTTCAAGATAAGTAACCTTATCCATATCTCCGTAGTCGAGGTTTTCGCCACCCATGCCCCAGATGAACATATAGTTGGAGGTGCCGGCAGCAGCGTGGATGCTCCATTCGGGCGACATTACGGCCTGCTCGTTGTGGAGCCAGATGAGGCGGTTCTCCTGCGGCTCTCCCATCAGGTGGCAGATAGCGTTGCCCTCGGGCACGTTGAAGTAGAAGTAGCACTCCACGCGGCGGTCGTGGGTGTGGGCGGGCATGGTGTTCCAGACGCTGCCGGGCATCAGTTCTGTGAGGCCCATCTGTAGCTGGCAAGGGCCCTCTTCGAGCACATTGTTGGTGATGAGCTGGTTGATATAGCGGTCGTTGCTCTCCTCGAGACTGCCGGCGTGCATACGGTTGGCCTTGATACTGCCTTTGCGGCCGTCGATAGTGATGAGCTGGGTCTTGTACTCTTTATGCGCGGGGGTGGAGTTGATGTAGAACTTGGCGGGGTTGGCGGAGTCCTTGCTGCGAAAAGTCACCTCTTTGTTGCCGCGACCAACGTAGAGAGCATCCTTGAAATGGAGTTCGTACTCCTTGCCGTCGACGCTTACGATGCCGTCGCCGCCGATGTTGATCACGCCGAGTTCGCGACGCTCCAGGAAGTAGTTGGCTTTCAGCGGGTCGATTGTCTCGAGCGCAACCGTCTCGCCAACGGGAATAACGCCGCCATAGATGATGCGGTCGTACATCGAATATGTGAGGTTGATAACGTTCTGCTCCATGACTTTGGGCATCATGAAGTGCGAGCGCAGCTGTTCGGTGTTGTAGTGCTCCACGTCGTCGGGATGACAGGCGCGCAGGATGGTATAATTGGTTTTGGCATCAGCACTCAGAACTGCGAGCGCCAAAGCCACAGAAAATATCAATTTCTTCATTTTTTCACGTTTTTAGCGATTGACAATGCTTCGGCGCACTTGGCCGAGATTTCGGCAGGGGTTGCGCCTTTGGGGAAGAGCTTAGAGCCCATGCCCACGCAGTATACACCGGCCTTGAACCATACAGTGAGGTTCTCCTCGGTGGGCTCGACGCCGCCGGTGACCATCAGTTTCGACCATGGCATCGGGGCGAGCAGACCCTTGACGAATTTCGGGCCGAGAACGTCGCCGGGGAACACCTTGCAGAGGTCGCAGCCGACCTCCTGGGCGAAACCGACCTCGCTTACCGAGCCGCAGCCGGGGGTGTAGGGAACGCCTCGGCGGTTGCAGGTCTTGGCTACGCCGGGATTGAACAGCGGACCTACCACAAAGCAGGCACCGAGCTGTATGTAGAGAGCGGCAGTGGCGGCTTCTACGACGGAACCAACGCCAACGGCCATTTCGGGACACTCCTTGGCAGCGAATTTAACAACTTCGGCGAAAACCTCGTGGGCGAAATCGCCGCGGTTGGTGAACTCAAAGGCGCGGATGCCGCCGTCGTAGCAAGCTTTGACAATTTCGCATGCTGTCTGCGCATCCTTATTGTAATATACCGGTACGATGGGAGCCTCGCCCATCTTTTTCAGTACCTCAAGTTTATCGAATCGTGCCATTATCGTTGTACTCTTCCATTAGCGTTTCCGCCGGCCAAAGCCTCTACCTCCGCGGCGGAAACAAGGTTGAAATCTCCGTTGATTGTATGTTTGAGGGCCGATGCGGCTACGGCGAACTCGAGTGCCTCGCCCTGGGTGGGCTTGGTGAGCAGGCCGTGGATGAGGCCGCCGGAGAAAGAGTCACCGCCACCTACGCGGTCGATGATGGGGTTGATGTCGTAGCGTTTGCTCTGATAGAACTCCTTGCCGTCGTAAATCATTGCCTTCCAGCCGTTGTGGGTGGCCGAGAAGCTCTCGCGCAGGGTCGAGACGACATACTTGAAGCCGAATTCCTTCATCATGGCCTCGAAGATTCCCTTGTAGCCTTCGGCGTCGGTATTGCCCCCTTCAACGTCGGCATCGGGTTTGAAGCCGAGACAGAGTTCGGCGTCCTCCTCGTTGCCGATGCAGACGTCGACATACTTCATCAGCGGACGCATGATGCTCTGAGCCTTTTCCTTGGTCCACAGTTTCTTGCGGAAGTTGAGGTCGACGCTGACGGTTACGCCGTGGCGTTTGGCGGCCTCACAGGCAAGTCGGGTCAGTTCGGCTGCCTTGTCGCTGATGGCAGGGGTGATGCCGCTCCAGTGGAACCAGTCGGCACCCTCCATGATTGCATCGAAATCAAAGTCAGTGGGGTCGGCCTCGGCGATGGCACTGCCGGCACGGTCGTAGATTACCTTGGAGGGGCGCATCGAGGCACCGGTCTCGCAGTAGTATATGCCAACGCGGTTGCCGCCGCGGGCGATAAAACGCGTGTCAACACCAAAACGACGCAGGACGTTGACGGCTGCCTGACCGATTTCGTGTTCGGGAAGTTTTGTTATAAAGTAGGCATCGTGACCGTAGTTGGCGCAACTGACGGCGACGTTGGCTTCGCCACCACCCCAGATTACATCGAAATTATCAACCTGCACAAAGCGCTTGCAGCCGGCAGGCGAGAGGCGAAGCATAATTTCGCCTAATGTTACAATCTTACTCATATATTTTATTCGGGCGTTTGAATTTTATCGGAATTAGCGGCAATCATGGCCTTTTGGTTGCGGATGATGAGTACGCGGTTCCACCACATCAGAGCCATACTGCCAATAACAAGAATTGAGGCTCCAATCCATTTGAGATTTATAGAGCATTGATAAATCATCCAAGCCAGAGGACTCGAAGCAAAGTCAATGCTGCCTCCCGAGAATCCTTCGGGAATAGCCACGGCACCATCGCTTGTGGCGGCAAAAACATCCTTGGCGGCGAGGGTGAAGGCCGGAGCCAGATTGGTTACCATATATAGTCCTATGACAATCACCACCAGACCGATTATGAAGGTCTTGAACACATTACCCTTGGTATAGGGAAGCACCAAAGGGAAGATGTAGAACATGCCGGCCAGTGACGCCAAAGGAAGGAACTCGTTGCCGGGTAACACTACGGCTATCAGCAATGTTACGGGAATGAGCAGCAGCGACACAACCAGCGTGGCCGGATGGCCGATGACAAGCGCCGGACTCATGCCGATGTTCAGACCGTCGGCCCCCTTGAACTTGCGGGCGATGAGGCTGCGGGTAGCTTCGCTGATAGGTTTCAGGCCCTCGATGAACAGCACGGTCACACGGGGGATAAGTTCCATCACCGCACCCATCTTGATACCCAGACCGAGGATGTAAGGGATTTTATCGACGATTTCCGACCACGATGAGCAGGTGAGGCAGCCAACGCCAAGGCCGACAACAACGCCAAGGAAAAGAGGCTCGCCCATCAGGCCGAATTTCTTCTTCATCCCCTCGGCGTCGATGTCGATTTTGTTAAGGCCAGGGATTTTATCAAGCCCCTTGTTGATTGCCCAGGCAAAGGGGACGAAACCCGCGCAGAAAGGCTGGGGAATGGATATACCATCCATATCCTTATAGAAGCGTTGGAATTTCAGGGCAGTCATATCGGCGATTACGAGCGTGATGATGTAGCAGATGACAGCGCCGAAGAAACCCCATGCGAGCGAGTCGGAGGCAAAATAGATTACAGCGCCGATGAAGGCGAAGTGCCAGTAGTTCCACAGGTCGATGTTGACCGTACGGGTGGTCTTGGTGACAAGCATCAGGATATTCACTGCCAGACACACGGGGATGATGAATGCTCCCACGGCGGTGTTGTAGGCCACCGAAGCCGCGGCAGGCCAGCCCATGTCGAACACCTTGAGCTGGAGGTCGTAGATGTCTACTATGGTGTTGAGCGTAGGGCCGAGAGCCGATGTCAGTAGTGCCGTCACGATTGACAGACCGATGAAACCGACCCCCACCTTCAGGCCCGACTTCAGAGCGTCGCCCGGCTTGATGCCGATGCAGATGCCAAGGATGGTGAAGATGACAGGCATCATCACGGCGGCGCCGAGTCCTATTATATATTTAAATACTTCTTCCATTACTTTATTTCTATTTTAAGGGGATTGTCAAGTCTGCGGCGATAATTGAGCAGATACTCCTTCCAAGTCTGCCAGTCGGGCATGGAGCCTTTCGACCATCCCGAGCCCCAGAAATAGGTATATTCACTGTCAGGCGCATACATGCTTTTGGCCAGTAGATGGGCGATTGCGTCACCCTCGGGCTCCGGCATATTCCTGACACAAAGAGTGTCGGCCTGAGGTGCGACCACACCGATGAATATCACGCCGTTTCCGGCATTCTCATTGTCGGTAAGATCGGCGTAGGCCATTACCGTTTCCTTGGGATGGAGGGAATAGCCATCGGGATTCTGCCTGTGCACTACAATTCCCGGGGCATATTTTATATTTGCCGGAAGGCCGCTGAAGCTGACCGTTGTCTTGTTGAGGAATGAGCCGGCATCGAGACTAATCGTACGGTTCTCACTGACCGCATCGCCGAGGTCGGAGCCGTATTCGAGTTTTACGGTAAAGCGCAGGGGGCCGTTGTCGAGAATCTCAAACGATCTGAAGCTGCGGGGATATACGATGGTGCCCACAGAGTCGATGAGGGCTCCGGTGCCTCCCCCGAGGGTAGGTCCTACGGAGTAGACATCCATCCCCTCGCCGTAGTCGTGATGGAAATTCTTTACCTCGGCGAAAGCATCGGTGTATCTTTGGGCTACAACCGGGCGAGCAACCGACTTGGTCCAGATGTCGTAGCCAAAAGCCCTTTCGCCGCTCTGCTGCAAAGCCGGGCCATAGGCGCGGTAGGCGCTGCGGTCGTTCTCCCAGGTGAAGTCATCCTTGCGGCGGGGATAGAAAGCTCCGGTGGCAATCGTATCGACAGCCGCTGGCTCACCCTCCACGAGAGTGTAGACAGTAATACTGTTGGCGGCAACTGTGGCAGGGAATATCAGTCGGCCGTCGTAGGTCACTTGATAAGGTACTTCGCGGTCTTTGTCGTCGATGATGCGAAACTGACGGTGATTCATCAAAGAATCGACAGCAGCGGCATCAATCTCGACTATTTCGTCATTGCGGTCAACGCCGAGACTGTTTTCCACCGTCACGCTATGCTGAGGGCTGCAGCCCACCGACAGAAGTCCGGCAAAAACTGCGGTGATAATAATACTGTGCTTCATGTTGAAATTCTGAGATTAACAGCAATTAAATTTCCTTATTCCTGAAAGCCAGGCTTGCAGCGCCAAGACATCCGGCCGTGTTGCCTAATCTGGCGGCGACGAGCCTGGTTTCGGCGGCACTCACGGGGAGCGCGCGGGAGAAAACCTCCTTACTCAAATTCTCCAGATAGAAAGAACCTGCTTCGGCAATACCCCCTCCTACCACTACCATCTGTGGCGAGAATATATTGATGAATGAGGCAATTCCCCGGCCAAGGTATCTCCAATGCTCGGTCATAGCCTGGATGGCTTTCTCATCGCCGCTGTTGTAAAGGCTCACGATGATTCTACCGTCGGCATCATTGCCGGTGAGCTCCTTGAAGCGCTTTACAAGAGCGCTTGTCGAGGCATACATTTCCAGGCAGCCTTTACCACCACACGCACAGGTGCGTTCCCCGGCATCTACCGAAATGTGACCCAGCTCCATGCCACGGCCGTTATATCCGCGCCAGAGCGAGCCGTCAATCATAACAGCACCACCGATGCCGGTGCCGACGGTGACGAATACCGCATCGCTGACATTACGTGCCGCGCCGAAAATCGATTCGCCCAATGCCATGGCGTTGGCATCGTTCATAATTGCCACCGGAAGCCCCAGAGAAGCCTCCAGGCTGTCGGCCAGCGGCAGATTATGCCATTCGGGGAGATTCTCGGCACCGCCGACAACGGTGCGCCCGTCCTTCGAGACAATACCGGGTGTGCCGATACCTATGCCCGAGATTTCCACACCGCGTTGCGAAGCCTCGTCAATGGCAGCTTTTGCCGCAACGATAAAAGCGTCGACAATGCCGTTGACCCCTTTGTCGAGCGGTGTGAGCGTAGAACTCTGATATATTATCTCACCATCGGAGCTGACTATGGCATACTTGATCATGGTCCCTCCAAGATCGATGCCTATTGCATATTGTTTCATAATCTGTAGCCAAGTTTATATTTCTTGCCGTCGACCGTTACTTCGAGCGACGAGCCGTCGACCGAAAACTTACCTTTGTAGTCAGCCGAAATCTTTGGCGACAGAGGATTCTTAGTTTCCACAGGATATATTACGGTGATAAATCTTGCAGTCTCGTCAGATTTCTTGCCGGAGCTGAAAGCATAAGCTGGGCGACTGTTTTTCACACGATAGTCGGGAGAAGTCCAACCTTCCTCGGCCGACATGCGGTCAGCTCCGAAAACGCGGATTGTCATGTTGTTGTTGTCGGCAAAAGCGGTTGTGACCGATTTGTTGACAGTGTTTTCAAGAGGGTCGCACGAGAGCAACTGATAGTGTATAGCGACATCTCCGACTGCGTCACCATAAGCTTCGTCGGCTATGACATAGAACTTCTTATCGACAAAGAATACGGCACGGCGGTGAGTAAGACCTTTGTAACCCGGGGTCTCGACTACAAGGAGGTCCATATCTGGGTTGGTTTCCCATTTTTTGAGATTCGACACGCGGTTTTCAAGAGTCTTATTGTCAAGAGTCAGTGTATTGTGCACGGCAGTCTGACGGAACCAGTTTCGCTGGCTGAGCACTTCCTCATCGCCTCCATAAATGAAGCTGCCTGAATCGGGGAAGAAGTTGCGACCTTTGCTCCAAAGCTCGAATGTGCCGTTGTCGTACTGGTTGTGCCATTCACCTGCAGGACCGGCTTTGAGAATCATTACGGTCGCCTGCGGATCCCAGCCGTTGCGCAAAATGTAGAAACCTCCGTTTTCGAAGGCTCGGGACGCGTACACGGGCAACAGGCCCTTTTTCCCTTCGGATGCGAAATATTTCAGAGCTCCGTCGGATGGGCTGATGTCGAGCCATGATATGTAGCGAGGCATTGTGCTCGATTTCCCAACTTTTTTGCCGTCGCTGAACATCGGCATGCTGTAGTCGGGGAACATGATGTTGTAGTTGAACTCAATCATCTTGCACAGAGTCCCGACATATTCAGGCGGGAACACATTTTTATAACCGTTGGAGTCGAGCATGTCGAGCGCTTTTGCGAAAATGTCGATTGTCGCGGGGTGATAGCGCGGGTCGAGTTCATAATGAACGCCGTCGGGATACACCTGTTTGCCAATTTCGCGATTGAGGATATCCACTCCGGCTTTGCGCCAGTCGGCAGCCATCCTGAATTCCGGGAAATATGTTCCGGCGAAAATTATTCGCTGCGCTTCAAAAAGCAGATGATTCCCCTCGGCTGAGTAGTGACTGTTGACAAACTCGGCGTGGCGGTGATAGTTGTCGAGGAATTCAATCAGGAACTCCGGGGTGAAGTGCTCCGAGGGGAGAAACAGGGCGAACTGCTCAATCTGGTGCTCCAGACGGTCGCCGACTTCAAGAGGACGCCAGGCAAAGTAGACATTGTCGACATCTTCCATAGCCTTGTCCTTGATTTCTTTGAATTCGGTAAGCGGATTCTTGAGGATCCAGTCGCGATACTGGGCCACCCATTCGCGGGCGTACTTCTCGTCGCCGGTCACACGGTAGGTCTTGCCCATGGGCACCCACCACTTGGTGCGGTGGAGCTGCCAACGCAATTCGTTGTCCTTCACCGGCCAGTATTGCCAGTCGATGTTTTCGCCGTAGAAATACGAAGGCTGATAGCCTTCGTGGACATAGAACTTATGCTCTAATCCATCATCGGCCCATTTTCGCTCGCGGTCGGTCAATTGCGGATTGTCAGGATCTACACCGATAGATTTCACACCCGTTCGGTGGCGATAGTAATCGAGCAGAGCCACGGTTGCAAGCGAGTCGTTGCCGGCATTGTAGTACCCGGCGACTTTATCAAGCCCAGGGCGTGTGAGGTCGAGTAGCCCGATTACAGAGCGGGCATCAGCTGCTTTCAGCATAGACACTGTCAGGAATGCTGCAAGGAATAAAATAGTTCTGTTGAGGTTAAAAGTTTTCACCGGAGTATTTATTGAGGTTGTTTGCCGATATATGCAAGGATGCCTCCGTCGACATACAGCACATGACCATTCACAAAGTTAGAAGCGTCAGATGCGAGGAACACTGCCGGGCCCATGAGGTCCTCGGGTGTACCCCAGCGTCCTGCGGGGGTCTTGGCGATGATGAACTGGTCGAAGGGATGGCGGCTGCCGTCGGGCTGGATTTCACGCAAGGGCGCCGTCTGTGGAGTGGCGATGTAGCCCGGGCCGATGCCGTTGCACTGGATGTTGGCTTCACCATATTCCGAGCAGATGTTGCGGGTGAGCATTTTCAAACCACCCTTGGCTGCGGCATAGGCGCTTACGGTCTCACGCCCGAGCTCGCTCATCATCGAGCAAATGTTGATGATTTTACCGTGCCCCTTCTTAATCATGCCGGGGATAACAGCCTTGGCGCAGATGAACGGGGCAATGAGGTCTATGTCAACGACTTTGCGAAAGTCAGCAGCTTCCATTTCGGTCATGGGGATACGCTTGATGATACCGGCATTGTTGACCAGAATGTCAACGCCCCCGAGGTTCTTCTCAATGTCGGCTACCATGGCTGTGACGGCCTCTTCGTCGGTAACATCGCAGAGGTACCCCTTGGCGTCAATGCCGGCTTCCTTATAGTTGGCGATACCCAGATCCATAGATTTCTGAGTATTGCAGTTGTAAACGATTTTGGCACCCGCTTCGTAAAGAGCCTTTGCTATTGCGAAACCAATTCCGTACACACCGCCGGTTACGAGAGCGACCTTGCCCTCAAGCGAAAACATAGTTGTATTCATGGTCATAATATTTTGAGATGTTAGTTAATCGGAATAAATCTTGTGGAAGGATACTGCTCGCCAATGAGATTTTCATCCATCCACTGGCGCAGCATTTGACGATGCTTAATGAGCTCGTCTTTATATCGGCTTTCTATCGCAAGATTTGTCTGTTCAAGACGATCATTCTCCATGTCGAAAAGCATCTCACGGTTTTTGCCGGCCTCATACAATACATATTTATATTGTGGGGTCCTGACGGCCCATCCGCGGGTTCCACCGGTCTGGGCAAAGTTGGTTTCCACAACGATATAGTCGTTCCTGTTATCAACAGAAGGATTCTCTGCTGCATATCTATAACTTATACCCTTGCACCATGACGGTATTCCAGCGCCCGCATAATCGAGAACAGTTGGCATGAGGTCTATGCCGTTGTTAACAAGTACCTCACTGACCGCTCCGGCATTTTTCCCTTTGGGGAGACAGACAATCATCGGAACATTAACAATCTCATCCCATAGGGCTGTTTTTTGGTTCCATTGATGTGCCCCCTGACCATCACCATGATCAGACGTAAATATTATCACACTGTTGTCCCACAGATTCTGACGGTCAATCTCATCGACAATCTTGCCAATTTCGCCGTCGATATGCTCTACCAGACGGAAATAGGCGTTGCGGTATCGACGCCAGTCATCGGGCGTATATGCCTTGGTGGGGTATAATCTGTAGCTTTTCTCGCGCTCCCAACGCAGAATGTCGGCATCGTATGGATTAAGATTGAAGTTGGCCGGCAGATTCGGGCAACTGTCAATAGGGGCATCTTTTACTTCTGTAAAAGGGAGTTTTTGTCCGCGGGCCCATTCACAGATGTTATGAGGATTGTCGAATGACGCTACAAGAAACATCGGTTTGTCGCCGTGGTCTTCGCGCATGAATTCAATGGCAGCCTCGGCCAGACCGATATCGTTATGTCCGTGTAGATTTCTGAAACCGAAGGCAGTGTCAGCCGGCAACGAATTTGTGTTGACGTGCCACTTGCCGCTATATCCGTTGTCATACCCGGCTTGTTCCATAAGATTACCCAAAGTTCGTGTGCGCAAGGAGTCGGGCAGCGGAGTTTCGTTCTCCTGCATACCGGTAGCCGAAGGGGTGTAACCGGTAAACATTGCCGAACGCGACGGTCCGCTGAGCGGCATTGCACAATAGGCGTTAGTAAATCGGACGCCATGCTGGGCCAGTCTGTCCATGTTGGGCGTGGAGAGATTGGCATTAGAGGCACAACTCATGGCATTTGCGCTCTGCTGGTCGGTCATTATATAGATAATGTTTGGCTTTGACGCGAATGCGGAGAATGTAGATGCCAGAAAAATCAAGGCTGAAATGAATCGTTTTTTCATTTATTAAATTCAGGATTTATTTAACACTGCAAAGTTAGATACTAATACAATGAAGCACTTTTGCAGGTGTATTAAGTTCAGCGAACGGTAGTTTCACTCTTGTTTAATTCTGTTTTGAATTTGTTTAACCACGGCGTAATAATTTGGTTATTAGAATACTACAACATAATTTTGCATCTGATAATTACCGACATCAACAATACCATAAAAATATAACAAATGAAAAAACTCTTACATTTCCTCACAGCCGCAGCCATAGCCGTAGCTCCTGCGGCAGTTGCGCAGAACCTCAGCGTCGAGGGCGTCGAAGGTGAATTCAAAACATTTCAGGATGCATTCAACGCCATCGAGACCGAGGGTACAATCAACGTGCTCCAGGATTTCACCGCAACTCCTGCAAAGAAAGCCGACGGAACAAACGAGAACGCGGCTCTGCTTGTGGGCGCAAAGAAAATCACAATCAATGGCAATGGTCACACTATTGATTTCGCCACATTCTACATGTTTAATCTCATGGACGCCGCAGGCTCCCTTAACGTGAATAATCTTACACTTAACTATACCAAAGGTGAGACCGCCTCTACCCGCGGTGCGATCAATGTAGGTCGTGGCAGCATCAATCTTACCGCTGTCACCATTTCTAACCTCAACGTAGCGTCGATCTCCAGCGTCATCAGCCTCAACAACAGCAATAGCAATATTCCCTCTGCCAGCCTCAATGGCGTGAAGATGGTAAATTGCACAACAACCTCAAATGCCGAGGTACTCCTGGCAAACAACAACCTCACCATTGATGGCGACTGTGCATTTTCTCTCTATGTCAACAATGCGAATACATTGTTTACACCCTCTGCGGGCAGCAACATTGCAGGCAACGTGAGCCTGATATTTGCAAAGACCGAGGTTGGCAATACAGCAGTACGTAACTGTACCAACACAAATGTTTTCACTCTCACCGATGAAAATCTGACTCTCGAAAGCGACGGAACAAATCTCGTTATCGCAGAGAAAAAACCTGAACAGAACTTCCCGGTGTATATAGGCGAAACAGGCTATGAAACTCTGAACGCTGCCATCACAGCAGTTGAATACGGAGGCGAAGCCGTTATCGAGCTCAAAGAGGACATCACACTGACCGGTAATCTTTCGCGCACAGCAGGCAAAACGATTATCGTGAACGGCAACGGCTACACTATCAGTCGTGGTGACATCGGTGCTCGCTTCATGGCCGTGACCAACACTGCCACCACTTCACTCACCTTCAACAATGTGACTCTCGACGGAGGCAATGCCGAGTTGACTGTAGCTGCATTCCAGCCCTCGAATTCTGCTTCGCTGACACTCAAAGATGTAACATTTGCCAACTTCAACACAACGAATGCACGCGGCATCATTGATGCGGCCAACGGGGGCAAGTGGCATCTTGACGGGGTAAAATTTGTCGACTGCACTGTCGCCAACCAAGATGTTACCACCAATAACTCAGCCGGTTGCACAATAAGCGGCGACAACTCTTTGACTCTTCGCATAAATGGTGCGGAAACGACAGTTGCCGCCGAAGGCGTCGCAAATACTGAAGCCGTAGCAGTTACACTTGGAGTCACCCCCGTAGTTGACCGTGTGGTTTTTACCGGATGTTCTGACGCTGGCCAGTTCTCTTGTGCAAATGATGGATATGTATTTATCACAGATGGTAACAACCTTAAGATTGGTAATCAAACGACTACCGGTATAGCCGGAATCACCAATGATACTACACTTCCTGCCCGCTATTATAATTTGCAGGGTATAGAGGTGCCGGCCAATACTCTTTCTGCCGGACTGTATATCGAAATAAAGGGTACCAAAAAAACTAAAATCCAGGTTCGATAACATGAGACTCATAATAGAGAAGAGCTACGATGAAATGTCACAATGGGTTGCGAATTACGTAGCATCCCGTATCAACGCTGCACATCCGACAGCTGCGCATCCATTTGTGCTTGGCTGTCCTACAGGAAGCTCGCCGCTGGGAACGTACAAACGGCTCATCGAACTCTGCCAGGAGGGTAAGCTCTCGTTCAAAAATGTTGTGACCTTCAACATGGATGAATATTGCGGCATACCTGCCGACCATCCGCAGAGTTATCACACCTTCATGTGGAATAACTTCTTCAACCACATTGATATCCCTGAGGAGAACGTGAACATTCTCGATGGAAATGCCACTGACGTAAAGGCAGAATGCACGCGTTATGAAGAGAAAATCAAAAGCTATGGTGGCATTGACCTGTTTATGGGTGGCGTAGGCCCCGACGGACACATTGCTTTCAACGAGCCGGGGTCTTCGTTCTTCTCAAGCACTCGTGTTAAAACTCTTACCCGCGATACTATCATCGCTAACTCACGTTTCTTTGACAACGATGTCAATCAAGTTCCTAAAACAGCCCTCACCGTAGGAGTGGAAACGATAACAAAGGCCAAGGAAGTTGTATTGATGGTCAACGGTCATAACAAGGCCCGCGCTCTGAAACATGGTGTCGAAGGAGCCATATCACAGATGTGGACCATCTCAGCTCTCCAGATGCACCCCCACGCGATAATAGTGGCTGACGAAGCAGCTTGTGCCGAGCTAAAAGTACAGACCTACCGATACTTCAAGGATATTGAGGGGCCAAATCTCAATCCCGGATCACTGCTGGCAGAATGAAAATGTAGTATTACCAAATATCTTTTATTAAATCCAAGTGGAGATATGCAATCTCGTGGCATGTCTCCACTTGGAATTCTCTGTTTATTCACGAAAAATTTGTAATTTTGCACCTGTCAATCATTAGTCTACATTTATTCTACCATGAAATTCTTAACGATATTGACCGTTTCGTTATGGAGCGTTATCGCTGTCGCCGCTCCGGCCAGACTGTCATTCAATAAAATCGGACTGCAACAGGGCTTACCTCATGCAACTGTCAACAGCATCGCTTTTGATCGGAAAGGAAATCTTTGGGTTGCCACTCCTGATGGAATAAGCAGATTTGACAGCTATACATTTACCAATTATGATCCCTTCTCAGGATTGACAAGCAATCAACCCGGTATAAAACATGTCGCTATGGCCGGAAACGACATTTATGCCGGGGCCGGCAATGTGCTTTTCAGATATGACGGGCGCATGGATGCTTTTGAAACTCATCAATTGCCTGAACGAGACATTACAATACGCACGTTTATCAGTGACTCCGACAGCACGATAGTTTTGGGGACAGACAAAGGAGTTCTCAAATATAACATCACGAATAAAAGTTTCCGCCGAATTATACCCGAGCTGACAGGAGCAGTCAATGATATAGAAATACTTGATGGATGTCTCTATTTTGGTTTTGGGAGACAGGGATTGGTCAAAACCGATAAAGATGGTGGCGTTCAAAATCTGTCATTGCCGCCAAACACCGATGTGAACACCCTGTTTGTCAAAGACAACACGATGTTGATAGGAACGGAGGGTCATGGAATTTTCCGTTACACACCTGCTACCGGGTCTCTTACAAGCTTTCAGGCAATACCGGCCGACAGTCATGTGAGGGCGTTGGCAGACGATGACGTCGGTAATCTATGGGTTGGCACCTTCAAAGGTCTATATGTGATAGCTCCTGACGGTAAGATGCGGAAAGATGTGCCGGCTGGTGACGATGGCATATCCCACCCCTCTGTAAGGGCAATCTGCCCCGACAGTCAAGGCGGTATTTGGCTCGGTACGTTCTTCGGCGGCCTGAATTATTATAATCCGCTGAACAATCAGGTAACATCACTCCGCAAAGGCTCTCAGACCGGGCATTCACTCAATGACAATATCGTGTCGGTAATGGTGGAAGATAAGGCAGGACGGATATGGATTGGTACTAACAACGGGGGAGTCAATATCTATGACCCTTCTGACGGAACATTCAAATATTACACTACTGCCGACGGGCTTGGTTCAAACGATGTAAAGGCAATTTATCTTGACGAAAAATCGAGTAAAGCATATATAGGCACACATATCGGAGCCATGACTGTGCTTGATATAACGACTGGTAAGATGAAATCGGCCAATGTCCCTTCTCGTAATGTTTTTGCCATAGAGCCCTCACTCGACGGTCGTCTATGGTTGAACGCATTCAGTTGTCTGTTCATCTATAATCCTGCGACCGGTGAGATTTCGGAATCTGTAGACATAATGTCTCGAGGAAAAGAGCTGAAGCGCTCGACAGGCCTATACCGTGACAGCGAAAAACGTCTGTGGGTCTATGGCGAGGACGGATTGTCGGTTTTCAAGGAACATAACGGGCAACTGACCGCGATAAAATTTTTACCGGATAGTTTTCTCGATAATATGCCGGGAATTTTAGATGTATTTCAAGATACCGGACGCAGAATTTGGCTTGCGACGAACAATGGCTTGTGGGCGTTTGACTCCGTAGGGAAAGAGTTGGGGCATCTAACTGAAGCCGATGGTATTCCGAGCCATATCGTCAATGCTTTGACCGAAGACCCGTCAGGAAAAATATGGGCTACCACCAATCGTGGGGTTGTACGAGTCAATCCATTGAACAACCAGACAGAAAGTTTTTCGTCTTATGATAATTCTGGCAACAATCTTCTGGCTGTCAGAAGTGTGCTCAACACATCAAATGGTAAAATGTTTTTCGGTGGCATTGACGGAGTGCGTATATTCAATCCGTCTATACTTGAATCAAACCCCTATGCGCCGAAGCCTCAAATTGTCGGATTGCGCTTATTTGACAAGCCTGTGAGACCCGGTGACGATACAGGATTACTCTCAGAGAGTATTGAGGTGACTGATAACATCACTCTAAACTCTGACCAGACATCATTCACAATAGAATTTACAGTATGCAACTACCCATCGGCCGGCTATAATACATTCTATTATATGCTCGACGGCCTTGACAAACAGTGGATACCACTGACCACGGGAGTAAGGGCTGTGACATATTCAAATTTACCGCCAGGGTCCTACCGGTTTTTGCTCAAAGCAGCCAATAACGATGGAGTTATGAGTGACGAGATAGCTTCACTGGGTATAAAGATACTTCCTGTATGGTATAAATCATGGTGGGCGATAATTCTTTGGATTGCGATAGCAATTGCGATTGTAGCATACGTTACACGCACCATCTGGCACCGAAAAATGATGGTAGCGAAGATACTAATGCAGAAGGCCGATTTTGAGAGGCAACAGCAAGCCGAGGAAATGAAAGTGAGATTCTTTGTAAATCTCTCACATGAATTGCGCACTCCTCTTACACTTATGATGCTCCCGGTTGATGAACTTCTTTCTCGTAATGCCGATCCTATAGTAACGAATAAACTCACAACGGTCAAGAACAATACACTCCGTATTCTCCACATTGTAAATCAATTGCTTGACTACCGCAGGGCTGAAATGGGAATGTTCAAGCTCAAAGTAAGGGCAGTGAATATCAACGTCCTCGTAAAACAGATTTTCAATAGCTATGAGGCGATGGCTCGTCATAAGAATATAAATTATACCCTTGACTCTACCGTCCAAAATCCGGACATGATGCTTGACCGTGACTACCTTGAGCTAATTGTCAACAATCTGCTGACAAACGCCTTTAAATATACTCCAAAAGGACAATCGATTTCTGTAGGGCTTGAGTCTGACGGACAGAAACTTAAGATTACTGTATCAGATACCGGATGTGGTATCCCAACAGATAAATTGGATAAAATCTTCACCCGCTTTTATCAGGTGAACGACACAAATAGTGGCAACGGCATCGGCCTTTCGCTTGTAAAGCGTCTTGTCGAGTTACATCACGGTGAAATCACAGTGGATAGCGCGATTGGCCGGGGCACGACATTCTACGTCACGCTGCCGACGGGGGCACACGCTTATTCAGCAGAGGAGCTCAATGCAGGCAAAGAGCAGTCGGCAAACAACATCACTGTCGATAATCAGCCCTACATCCACATCCCTGAAATGAGCGATCCGGACGATTCGGATGACAAGTTAAGCAAGAGCACGGATGTGGCTGAAAGCAACAAAGCAACGGTCATGGTTGTTGATGACAATGCCGAGATACTTAAATACATCGGTGACTCTTTGGCAGAGAAATACAATGTATTACTTGCCGCCAACGGCGCAAAAGCAATTGAGCTTCTCGCCACTGAACCGATAGACCTGATTCTGACGGATGTGATGATGCCCGATGTCGATGGCGTGCAGTTGTGCAGAGCCGTTAAGCGCAATTTGCGCACATCACATATCCCGGTGATAATGCTTTCGGCCAAGTCCGACACTTCAGATCAAATGGAAGGTCTGGGGGTTGGTGCCGACGACTATATCTCCAAGCCATTCTCACTTGATTTGCTAAAGGCTAAAATCAGGAATCAGTTGCGCACACGCGCCAGACTTATAGATATGTATTCACACAGCACTGAAATTGAGCCTTCAAAGGTTGCAATGAACCCGCTGGACGAGGAGTTCCTCAGCAAAGCCATAAAAGTGATGAACGAGCATATCGACGACTCTCAATTCTCGACCGACGCATTTGCAAAGGAGATGTGTATGAGCCGCTCTAATCTTCACCTGAAGATGAAAGCTCTGACGGGAGAATCAACCAATGATTTTATCCGTCGTGTGAGGTTGAATAAAGCTATGGAACTGTTAAAGACCGGCAGATACAATGTGTCGGAAGTAAGCGCAATGGTTGGATACAGCACTCCTTCATATTTCACTACCAGCTTCAAAAAACACTTCGGATATTCGCCCTCTGAACTGGTAAAAAAAGACTGACACAAGCCACATTAAACAATCACGAAAGCCTTTTCTACATAATTGAAAGGGCTTTCGTTGATTTTGTGAAACCAAACGACACCCCAAAACGGATACATGGTTTATTCATGATAATTTTGTACCGTAAAATAAAACTATTTCCATGAAGAAAAATTTGATATTACTATCGGCGATTGCAATGTCGTTCTCGCTGAACACCTTCGGGCAAAACAAGAAAGTTTCGCAGGATGTGGCCGAGCAGGGTTTTGTACACGACATGTCTGATTCGTACACAACACCTGATGACCCGGCTGTGATTGCTAAGCTTGAAGATTGGCAGGATCGCAAATTCGGTATATTCTTTCACTGGGGAGTATATTCTATCCCCGGCATTTCTGAATCGTGGCCATTATGCTCAGAAGATAAATTCATGGCGCGTCGTCGTAAGATTCAGCCCGACATGAACTATGACGAATTCAAAAAATGGTATTGGGACCTCTCCAAGCAGTTTAATCCCTCCGAATTCAACGCCACAGACTGGGCTGCACTGATGAAGAGCGCCGGCATGAAATATATGGTATTCACTACCAAGCACCACGACGGGTTCTGCATGTACGACTCAAAGCTAACCGATTATACAATCACAAACCAGACTGGCATCGATCCGCTTAAAAATCTTATTGACGAATTCCGTAACCACGGATTCATGATCGGTACATATTTCTCAAAAGCCGACTGGCACTCTCCCTGGTATTGGAATCCCGACAAAGCCACGCCTGCACGCGGCGTCAATTACGACATCAAAATGCATCCCGATTGGTGGAAAAATTTCTGCGAATACACCAATGGTCAGGTCGACGAACTGATGACCAACTACGGACCAATCGACATCCTTTGGCTTGACGGCGGTTGGGTAAAGGCTCCCGCTGAGGACCTTGGCATTGACACAATTATTGACAATGCTCGCGCAAAGCAGCCGGGCTTGATAGCCGTTGACCGCACCGTGAAAGGCCGTAACGAAAACTATCTCACCCCCGAGATGCGTATTCCCAAGGAGCAACTGCCTTATCCATGGGAAACCAACACAACCCTCACCAACCGCTGGGGCTGGACACCCAACCCTAAATACAAGTCGGCCTTTGATGTCATCAATATGCTGGCCGAGATTACAGCCAAGGGGGGTAATTTCCTGCTCGACGTGGGTCCTGACGGTAAAGGCCGCATAGAGCAGGCCGCCATCGACCGCCTTAATTATATTGGCAATTGGCTCGATAAAAATGGCGAGGCAATCTACGCTACACGTGCCACCGAAATCTATAACGACGGCCCCATATGGTTCAATGCCTCTAAGGACGGCAAGACCATCTACGGCATATTCACTCTCAATGACGGCGAGAAACTGCCTCAGACAATAGAGTGGACTGGCAACGTCCCCACAGGCAAAATGACCCTGCTCGCCAATGGCAAGAAACTCAAATATACCACCAAAGAGGGCAAGACTACAGTCGTACTCCCCTCTGTAATGAATGACGAACCGTTTGCATTTAAATTCTCAATAAAGAAATGAAAAGATATACACCATTGTTATTAGCAGCTGCACTTTGCTCATGCAGTAATCAGAAATCAGAGACTGCTGGCAACACCGACTGGATTGACAATGCAGTAGAAGTCTCGACTGCACAGTTGCTTAGCGCGGCCGAGCGCTTTGACTCCACAATGTTATTCCCGCGCTCTTTAAAAACAGATTATTCGCTCGAGCAGCTGACAGCACAGATGGAGATTCCGGTCGATAGCTTCAAGCCTGAGATTGAACTGCTAAAGCATCCTGAAACAAAAGACTTCCGCAAACCATATCTTGTTGGTTATGCCGACTGGACCAGCGGATTCTTTCCCGGCTCACTGTGGTATGCCTACGAATTGACCGGCGATGAGCGATTGAAAGAAGAGGCCATAAAATACACAAACCGTTTGCTCCCGGTCTCTGACATGACCGACACGCACGACCTGGGCTTCATGGTGAACTGTAGCTACGGCAACGCTAATCGCCTTGCGCCCAATGATACTATCAAGAATGTGGTTGTGAAGACGGCACGAAATCTGGCCTTGCGTTTTGATGATCGAATCGGGTGTATCCGTTCATGGGATTTTGGCCCGTGGAACTATCCGGTTATCATCGACAATATGATGAATCTCGATTTGCTCTCCAATGCGACAAAAATCACCGGCGACTCCACTTTTATGAATATTGCCCGGCGTCACGCCGACACAACTTTAAAAAATCACTTCCGCGATGACAATTCGTGCTTCCATGTCGTAAGTTATAATTCTGATGGCAGCGTAGAACGTCGTCAGACCTTTCAGGGCAAAGCTGATAATTCTTCGTGGTCGAGAGGTCAGGGATGGGCGCTTTATGGCTACACCGAGCTCTATCGCAATACAGGTGATAAAAAGTATCTTGATCATGCTGTGAAAGTGGCTGCCATGATAATGAGTAAAAATAAGACAAAAGATCTGATACCTTATTGGGATTTTGATGCCGTTGAGTCTGAATCAACTCCACGAGATGCCTCGGCGGCCGCTCTGATAGCCTCAGCCCTGCTCGAATTGAGTGGCATCGTAGACAATGGGCAACCATATTTTGACTATGCCGAGAAAATCTTGAAGACGCTTGCTTCACCGCGATATCTTGCGGAGAAAGGTACTAATGAAAATTTCATCCTTATGCATTCCACCGGGTCGCTGCCTCATGCTTCGGAAATAGACACCCCTCTGAATTATGCCGATTATTATTTTTTGGAAGCATTGGTGCGCTATAAAAGAGCGTTCAAGGGTGAGGCCATTGTTCAGGATATGTTTTAATTTGAGATGATTGATATAGTAAGGTAAATTAGATTGGTTTCCTGAGGCTGCCTTCATATGCAAGGCAGCCTCATTTCAGCCTTAATGTATTATGAATGAATATAAAACCGCAAAGCCGCTTATACTGATGACAAAGCCCGTAGGGGCTCAATGCAACATGAAATGTAGTTACTGCTATTATCTTGAAAAAGAGTCCTTGCTGCATAGCGCACCCCGTATTATGGATGATGTGACCCTTGAAATATTCATAAAAAATTACATTGAGGCACAAAATGGAGGGTTTGCGCATTTTATCTGGCATGGTGGAGAATCATTCATGCCCGGTGTTGATTTTTATCAAAAAGTCGTTGATTTACAATACAAATATGCTAATAGGATTGAGGTTATCAACAGTATTCAGACAAACGGAACTCTAATTGATGAAAACTGGTGCCGGTTCCTCAAAGACAACAATTGGCTTGTAGGTGTTTCTATTGACGGGCCACAAACAATTCACGATACATATCGTCGGAACAAATCAGGCGAGGGTACTTTTTCAAAAGTCATGAAGAGCATTGAACTTCTGTCACGCTACGGGATAGAATGGAATGCAATGGCTGTTGTAAATAATCTGAATGTTGTGAAACCGGATGAATTTTATGATTTCTTTTGTCAGATAGGCTGTAGATACCTACAATTTACTCCCGTAGTTGAAAGGATTACCGACAGTGGACGACTTGCATCATATAACCAATCAGGAATATTGACCGCAGAATCTGTAACTCCCGAACATTGGGGAGAATTTCTTTGCCGTGTCTTTGACAGATGGGTATGTAAAGATGTAGGCCGTATTTTCGTTCAATTGTTTGATGCTACACTTGCCAGCTGGCTCGGAGAAGCACCCGGACTTTGTTCGATGAGCGCAGTGTGCGGACATGCCGGTGTGATGGAACGAAATGGCGATATTTATAGTTGTGATCATTTTGTCTTTCCGTATTATCGACTTGGCAATATTCATGAGGATTCTCTCATTGAAATAATGAATGGAGCGAGTCAATCGCAGTTTGCGAATATGAAAACCGGGAGTCTGTCATCGAAGTGCAGACAGTGCGACTTCTTGTTTGCCTGTTATGGGGAATGTCCTAAAAACCGTTTTGTAATCGACAGCGGAGAGAGGCAGAACTTTTTATGCGAAGGCTATAAAAAATATTTTGTTCATGTAAGACCTTATATGGAATTTATGGCTACAGAATACCTTTCCAATAGAGCTCCGGCTAATGTCATGAAATGGCACGAAAGTCTGTGAATCAGCGATACACAAGGAGCCATGTGAGGTGACTGGACAGAATTTGACTAAATTTGCACAAATTTTAAAGACTGACGCCGGATATTTAAATCATCCATAACACGTATAAAAGGGTCTGCATAGCGTATTATTTAATTTTGCATCAGAAAATTTAAACATTAAATCCCATATCATGAAAAAGAACTTTTTAATTCTTTTCGTAATGCTGACTATCCCGGCCTTGTCACTTATGGCCGGCGCAAATATCAGTCTGACTGATATCAGTCTGATGCACGAGAGTCGAGACACTCCGTTCCCGGCAGACGGGTCTACTCTTGATGACCGAAAAATCTCTTTCCAGTGGCCTCTGCCTATGGCAGCTCGTGGCACGGGAGCTCCACTTGACGGTTACGAGCATACCGCAAAGAAAGTAGACAAGTCGAAGTTGAAGTATCGACTGCGCTATTCACAAGACAAGGATTTCAAAACCGGAGTGACTACTGTAGAAACCATCTGGCCCATGCACAATCCCGACAATGATTTGAGCAATGGTGTCTGGTATTGGCAATACTCCTATGTCGGTGAAGACGGTTCCGACAATTGGAGCCCTGTATATTCGGTCACAATATCCGATAATGGCCATAAATTTTGCCCGCCATCTTACGATTCATTTAAATCACGCATTCCTGCGACTCATCCGCGTGTACTCGTAGACGTAGCCGACTGGGACAACTTCATCGCCCGTTCCAAGGGGAAGCAGGACGCGCTTTGGTACATCGAGGCCGCCGACAAGGTGCTCGCCACTCCCATGAAGCGAGTGGAGGACATCCGCACCGACAATCTCAAGAATCTCACCAACGAGATGCAGCGCAACTCATATCTCACACGCGAGAGCCGACTCATAATCGATGCAGAGGAGAAAAACTGCACGGCACTGATTTACGCTTATCTGCTCACCAAGGACCGCAAGTATGCCGACGAAGCCATCAAGCGCATAACTACCATGTGCGGCTGGTCGCAGAACAAGAATGTGAAGGGGGACTTCAACGACGGCACCATGCTCTCGCTCTCCTCGCTTGCCTACGACTCCTTCTACCATCTGCTCAACCCCGGGCAGAAGAAGATTCTCCTCGACGAGATAAAGGACAAGGGATCGAAGATGTATGCCCGTTTCAACAACAACGTCGAGAACCATATCGCCGAGAACCATATCTGGCAGATGACAATGCGCATCACCGCCATGGCCGCTCTCGCCACTCTCGGCGAGCTCCCCGATGCCGACCTCTGGGCCGACTACTGCTACAATCTCTGGCTTGCCCGTTTCCCGGGGCTCAACAAGGATGGCGGCTGGCACAACGGCGACTCCTATTTCACCGTCAACACCAAGACTCTGGTCGACCTCCCCTATCTCTACGGCCGCATCACCGGTTTCGACTTCTTCACTGACCCCTGGTATCAGGGCAACATCTTCTATATGATGTATCAGCAGCCCCCCTTCTCCAAATCAGGCGGCAACGGGTCGAGCCACCAGAAAGTAGGCCGTCCCAACGCCGCGCGCATCGGTCAGCTCGACGCGATGGCCCGTCTGACAGGCAACACCTACGCCGCCGACTTCGTGCGCCGTACTCTCAATGTCGAACCTGAATATCTCAAGAAGGCCGTGCTTGCCAAACCCAGCGACCTCGGCTGGTTCCGTCTGCTATGCGACAAACCTCTCCCCGAAGGTCCCGGCCTCATCGACCTGCCTCACGGGTATGTATTCCCCGCCACCGGTCTGGCTTCGTGGTGTACCAATTGGGACCGCGTAGGCGGCAACGCAATGTGGAGCTTCCGCTCATCCCCCTACGGCTCCACCTCCCACGCTCTTGCCAACCAGAACGCCTTCAACACCTTCTACGGCGGCAAGCCCCTCTTCTACAGCTCCGGCCACCACATCGAGTTTACCGACAAGCACTCGATGATCTGCCATCGCGGCACATTCGGCCACAACACCATCCTCGCCAACGGCTGCGGCCAGAAAATCGGCGTCGAGGGCTACGGATGGATTCCCCGCTACTATATGAGCGACAAACTCGGCTACGTTGTCGGCGACGCCTCCAACGCCTATGGCCCCGTGGTATCGCCCCTGTGGCTCGAGCGAGGAGAACAGTCGGGTGTGGCCTACACGCCGGAGAACGGTTGGGACACCGAGAACCATGTTAAGAAGTTCCGCCGCCATATCGTCACTCTAGGCAACACAGGATGCATCTTCATTTACGATGAACTCGTCGCAGACAAGCCCATACCCTGGACCTTTCAGCTCCACACCGTCACCAATCCCATGCAGCTGAACACTTCGAACGATAGGTTCGTACACGTAACGGCCACAGGCAAGGGCGGCGCGTCAGACGCATACATTTTCTCGACCGGCGCTGTCCAGGCCGATACCACCTCCGTATTCAAGGAGCCGGCTGTCAACTGGCTCCGCGCCGACAAAAATGGCAATTTCAAGCCTTATGCCAACCACTGGCACTTCAACGCCACTTCCCAGCCGGCCCAGACTTACCGCTTCGCTACGTGTGTCAATACTCACGCTTTGAAATACCCCGCCAAAGATCCCGAAATTCTCTCCGACGGCCGCATCAAGTTTGCCGGCTACCTGATAAGTGTGAATCTCTCGGAAAATGGCGCTCCATCGTTCTATATCAGAAGCACCAAGGAAGATGTCAACATCTCATACAAGGGAGAGGAAACCATTATTAACGAAAATGGATATCGTACAACTCTCGAGGATGTATTACCCGAATTAGAAATCTGACAAACATGAAATACGTTAATAAACTAATCATTGCGCTTTCGGGGCTCATCGCCATATCTATGGTCGGTTATGCCCAAATGCCACGGGTACAGACATCGGCGCCTGCTGAAAAAACAACTGTTCCTGTAAATAACACCCCCGAGCAGAAACAGGCAACGGCCAAGATTACAAAGCCAACTGAAAAGTCCGATAAGAGTTCAACCGGGCTTCAAGAACGCTATATGGCTGTAAAAACCAACATCGCCTACGATGCGCTGGCCGTACTTAACCTTTCATACGAAATACAGGTTGCACCCAAGTGGAGTGTTGAAATTCCCGTTATGTGGAGTCTCTGGGACTGGAATACAGACAAAGGTCTCCGTACGGTGACGCTTCAACCGGGTATGAAATATTGCTTTAACAATCCCGGCCAAGGCCACGCTATCGGTGCCGATTTTATTGCCGGATGGTTCAATATGCGCTACAATGAGAAGCGTTATCAGGATTGCGGACGCCCGATGTTGGGCGCAAGTCTGAACTACTCATACACATTGCCCATTGGCCGTGGATGGGCCGCTGAATTTGCCCTCGGTGTAGGTTATGTGAATATGTCGTATAACACATACTACAACATTGACAATGGCGCATGGATTTCAAAGAATCAAAAAAATTATTTCGGGCCTACCCGTATAGGCATCTCATTATCATATAAGCTCTGATCATGAAGAAAATATCAATCATATATGCTATCACAGGCTTGTTTGCCTTGATATTCAATTCTTGCACTCTGCATCAGGAGCCCGATGGTTTTGGAGAAGATCCCACTGAAGTGCTTATCAGCGCCGATGTAAACATCAGTCTGAAACTGCCTCAGCGAGAAGATGCGGTCACAACAGCAGCCCGGGCTGCAACCGGATATAGTCATCGTTTCGTCATTGAGGCACTGGGCGACGACGAGCGTGTACACGACCGTAGAGAGTTCATTGTCCCAATAGAAGAAGGTGCCGAAACGGTTATGCTGCCTGTTAATATGCGACTCCATGCCCGTAATTATCGTATCCTCGTATGGAGCGACTACGTCAATGTCACCGAGTCTGAGACAGTTACATTCTACAACGCGACTTCACTTACGCCTGTAATGCCTAATAATGGTTATAGGGCAAATACAGAGTATAAAGATGCCTTCTCAGCCTGCGGTAAGCTTGATCTCAGACCCTATAAAGACCAATGGCAGTCAAAAGTCAATGTAACTCTTGACCTGTCGCGTCCGGTTGGCCGATATGAGCTGATTTCAACCGATGTCGCCGCTTTCCAGCGCAAACTCAACGACGGTACAATCAAGGGTGGCGCTTTCACTGCCCGCTTGCGTTACGGCGGCTATGTCGCTACCGGATTCAACGTAGCCGAGCAGACTCCCAAGAATATGCTCAGCTTCCTCAGCTACAATACCTCGCTCAACAATCTTTCAACCACTGAGAACAAGGAGCTCAGAATCGGTTTTGACTTCATCATCTGCCAACCCGACCTGACTGAGATTCCCGTCGAAATAGAGATTGTGAACGAAAAGAATGAAGTAGTATCCAACACCGCCGTAAACATTCCCCTGCAGGCTGGCTACAATACCACCGTTAAGGGCCGCTTCCTTACTGCAACAACCGACGGCGGCCTCAACATCGACCCCGACTACGACGGCACCGTCGATGTCGACCTCGGCAAACTCTGAAATGCTGAAAACACAGAAAAATAATCATACCTAATTAAAATACCAAAATGAAAAGATTCATCTATTCCGCCATCACTATGGCAGCCGCAGCTGCTCTTGCAAGCTGCAGTAACGACGTCCTGGTCGACGAGCCCATCCAGTCGCAGGATATCACAGTAACGGTCAAGACCACCGAGCCGCTAAGCCGTGCAGGCGTGGAGACTATCGAAGGATACGAACTCAACTGCATCATGCAGCTCATCGATGAGACCGGCGCAACAGTCGGCACTCAGAAGACTATGCCGGCTGCTTCGGGCAACGCTACTTTCGTTATTACCGGTGCCGAGCAGGAAGCCGGTGCCAAGCAGGCTCTCTTCTGGGCCGAATATCAGCCCACGGCCGCTAACGCATTCAAGGTCTACAATACCGCCGACCTTACCGACATCACCTACAACACCACCGCTTTCAATCTCGCCGATGAGAAGGCCATCGCTGCCTGCGACGCTTTTGCCGGTAAGCTGACCTCGCTCACCGCCAACGCCAGCGTAAGTCTTTCCCGTCCGTTCGCCCGTGTAAGCTTCGCTCCATCTAACCCCGAAAATGCCGAAGGCTGCAACAAGATCGAGGTGAAATACAACACCCCCGCCGGTTACAGTGTGCTTACGGGCAATACCGCTGCCAAGGCTGCTGTCACCTACACCAACGCCAGCTTCGACCCCGCCAAGACTCCCTGGTTCGTCAACTATATCTTCGGCTCGCAGTCGAGCTCGATGCTTGATGAGGAAATCACCGTCGACGTTACCGGCGCCAAGACTTTCAATCTTACCATCCCAGCAGGCAAGATTCCTACTGACGCCAACTATCTCGTAAATGTCAGCGGCGAGCTCGGCGACGCTCCCACCCAGGATATCAACGTTAGCATCGACATCGACAACGGCTGGGCTAACGACCCCGACAAACCCGCCGAAATGAAGGTAGGCAGCTATGTCAACGCCGAAGGTAAGGTTGTCAATTCAGCCAGCGACGCTGTAGCCGTAGTTTACGCTCTCGGTGCGCTCGAAGACGACGACACCGATGCCTATCCTGCTGCTTTCGCAGGCAAAACCATCAAGGGCTACGCCGTGGCTCTCAGCAACATCGGCAGCCGTCTTTCCTTCGGTGAAGCTATGATTACCGGTCTCGAAGCTGCTCAGGCCACCAACGGTTCGCAGATGACTCTCCTCACCAACGACCTCGTGAAGATTACCCCCATCGGTCAGGCATGGGCTGAATGGAGCGCCGCCAACCAGACTTCGGGCAGCAACGTTACCGCCTGGTATGTACCCTCGCTCAACCAGCTCTCCTACTGGCTCGGCATGCTCGCACCGTCAAACACCGGCGATGTAGCCACTGGCTCGGCTGCTTTCAAGGCTCTCTTCCCCGCGACAAATCTTTTCGACCGCAATCCTATCTCGACTGTAAACTATCTTTCTTCCACTATCAACGACCAGGGCAATCCCTCCGGCGTCCGTCTTAACGTTACCGGTGATGACTACAACTGGCAGGCAGCAGGCATAGCCATATCTACCCGCACAAACCAGACAGCCATCGTCCGCCCCATGTTCACTATTTTTGAATAATCAATCAAAGGATTACGGCGCCGGGCTACCCCCCCGACACCGTAATCCTTAAACAAATACCCATGAAATACCTGGCCTTACCCATACTCGCACTGCTTTTGACTGCATGCAGCGACGACAACCCGATACCGGTGGAACCTCAACAACCAATTGAGGCTCCTGCTATTGGCTCTCCGGCAGAATATCAGCAAAAGATTCGTACAGTACCATATCCGCGTTCATCCAACGAGATATTTATAAATCCCGCTCCGCTGATTGTGCCGCAGAATATGGCTAAGGATGAGGCCATTATATTTCAGCTCTCTACTTCGTCCGATTTCCCCTCAGACATTACAATCACCAGTAAACCGCAGAAGTGGAATATGTTCAATGCACACCGGCAATTGTCGACAGGCCGTTGGTATTGGCGCTTTTGTAATGTAGATGCATCCGGCAATCAGGGCAAGTGGAGTGAGACCTTTGATTTTGAGGTAGGTGACGACGTACCGACGTTTGTTACACCTTCATATGACACGTTCATAAGCCGGGCTCCCAAAATTTTTCCCCGTCTGCATTGCTATACTTCTGCGACAATTGAACAAGCTCGCGAAAACATAGAATCAAATGCTGAATATAAGTCGTTGATACAACGGGCATCGGCACCTCTCGCCACCGATTATTCAAATATAACCGGCTTCTATGGCGATGCACAGAATCTTGCTCAACAGATCACATGGCTCTATCAGGCATATTATCTTACACAGCGTCAGGAGTACGCTGACCAGTTACTCCGTATCTTTAAATCGTTTGTTGGTTCTTTACCCTCCGACGATATACTTTATTCTGATAATTTCACTACTTCAAACCTCCTTTATTCACTTGCTGCATGTTACGATATTTGCTATACTATGGCCGATCAAACTACACGTATGTCTGCGGCACAGTGGATGGCAGATGTAATATGCAAGAGTTTCGACTCTTTCAGGGGTTATGAGGAGAATCATATATTCGACAACCATTTCTGGCAACAAAACTACCGCCACTTCTTCCAGGCGTGCATAGTGCTTTACGATGATCCTGTTCAGGGGCAGCGCGTCCGTCCCATGCTGGAATATCTCTATGAATTATGGACATCAAGGGCTCCGGCAGGCGGCTTCAATCGCGACGGGCTATGGCATAACGGCACAGGCTATTTTAATGCAAATATTCAGACACTCTGCTATATACCATTGATGATGTCGTATATCACAGGTTTTGACTTTTTCAGTCACCCGTGGTACCAGAATGCAGGCAGAGCGTTGAGTTTCACTACACCCCCAAATGGTTCCAATGTCGGATTTGGAGATGGCAGTGAAGATCGTCAGGAGCCCAACCGTCAGATTGCATCTTTTGCCGACCTTATCGCTTATCAGACGGGGGATTCTTATGCTTCGTGGTACGCCGGTCAATGTGGTAATCTTGTCAATCAAGATCATGAAATGCGCATATATCGAGTGTGTCGCGGACCTCAGAGCTATTCTGTACCCAATGACGATATATCAATGCTGCAATGGAACAAGGATTGTGGCGAGGTAGCTATGCACAGCAATTTGTTTGAGTCGTCCGGTGACCTTGCTTTAGGATTCAGGTCAAGCACTTTTGGTTCAGGCAGCCACACTACGGCAAGTCAGAATGCATTCAATATTACCTATGCCGGACACGATGTGTTCCGCTCATCTGGCTATTATCAGAACTTCAGCGATGCCCACAACCTAATGTCATACCGCCATACACGTGCGCACAATTCCATTCTCATCAATGGCATAGGTCAGCCATACTCCACCGAGGGCTGGGGACGTATTCTCCGGGCCGGAGGCGGCTCCAATATAGCCTATGCGCTTGGCGATGCGTCTCATGCATATTGCGGTATTACCTCTGACCCAATGTGGATTGCCGCTTTTGAAGCTGCAGGTATACAACAGACTCCTCAATTCGGGTTTGGAGCCACTCCCCTGACAAGGTATCTACGTCATATCGCCATGTTGGGATCGGATGCCATTGTAATTTACGACGAAATCGAAGCGTCAGAACCGGCTCAAATCGACTGGCTCCTACATTCACGTGAGGAATTTACTATCGTGACCGATAATTCGATTGCTGAGATTTTGATGCAGGGTAATTATAATGCAAATGTAACACTGCTGTGTTCTTCTCAGCCGGTAATAACCAAGACTAATCAATGGACTGTTGCGCCGACTATTGAAAACGAGCAATACCCGCGCCAATGGCATTTAAAGGCTTCTGCATCGACTGATAAAATCAGGTATCTTGCCATAATTCGTGTCACAGGCAAGGGTGGAAGCTTTGCAGAAATCAACTGCAACTCCGAAAATATCACAGTAGGCAATTGGAGCATATCCGCTGAACTTGACGCAACCGTAGCGCCACGTCTCACGATTACAAACCGTAAAAAAGACACATTACTCGATTACGGTACTGAGCCGACGGAGTTAAATGGGGTTGTATATCCACATAAATATGCTCAATCCACAATAATTAAAGATAACGGAGCGTTTGACGAACTTATAGACACAAAACCTCAGAGTTCGCGAAGTAGATAAACCATGAAAATGACAAAAATATGAGATTCTTAAACAAGACAAAAGCAGCAGTAACCGCTATCCTGCTATCTGTCTCTTCTCAGGCGTTTGCAGATATTGTAAAGGGCACTGTTCTTGATGAGACTGGAGAAGCTGCAATTGGTGTTACGGTAACCGTAAAGGATACTAAAATCGCTGCTGTGACAGATCTGGACGGCAATTACACAATCGATGTCCCTAAGAAATCAGACAAACTGATCTTTAACTATGTAGGATGTGAGCCACAAACGATTGCCGTCGATGGGCGTAATAAAATCGATGTCATGATGAAGCCTAAGTCTAATGTTCTTAACGAAGTGGTTGTCGTTGGCTATGCCACGCAGACCCGTAAAGAACTCACAGGGTCAGTCGCATCCGTCAAAAGTGATGTTATTACCCAGACTCCGGGCGGTGACGCCACACAGGCGCTTGCCGGACGTATGTCGGGTGTGCAGATTATTACATCAGACGGCCAACCCGGCGCTACTCCGCAGGTACGTGTGCGAGGTGGCATATCTATCACGCAAGACAATTCTCCGCTCTATGTCATTGACGGCTTCCCTACAGAAGACGGAATGTCAAATCTGAATCCTGCCGATATAGAAACTATCGATGTGCTTAAAGATGCGTCGGCAACAGCAATCTATGGCGCACGAGGCGCAAACGGTGTTGTCTTGATTACCACCAAAAGCGGATCAAAAAACGACGGCAAGGCAAAACTGTCATTTGATGCCTATGTTGGTGTGCGTCACCTTGCAAAACGTCTCGACGAGTTGTCGGTAGAGCAATTTGTGATTGCTGACTATGAGCGCACTCTTGGGTGGGCGACCGATGTAGAAGGTACCATGCGAGGCTGGCAGAACCGATATGGTGGTTTTATTGATATCCCTGAGAATTATGCAAATCGTCCCGGTATCAACTGGCTCGATGAAACAATGGGACGAACTACGGTGACTCAGAATTATCGAGCAGCTATTCAAGGAGGTAACGATAAATTCAACTACTACGCTTCTTACGGCTATATATCCGACGATGGTGCTATGGTACATTCGGGAAGCACTAAGCATAGTATTTCGGCCAATTTAAAAGGAGAATTAAGTAAGAGACTCAGTATCACCGGACGTATAAACTACGATACTCAGAAGATTTTTGGAGCAGGCGTGGCCGGCAATGGCACAAATTCCGGTGGATCCAATACCAACGCTCGTTTCAATAAATTAGTGCAGATATTCCAGTATCGTCCAACTACCGGTATCCGAGGTGTAGACACCGACCTGCTTCTTGGCGATGATGAAATATATACCGATGACTCCGGCAATGTACTCGTGAATCCCGTAATAAATGCGGCAGAGGAACAGGACAATCGTGAAATCAGGACTTTGCAAGCTAACGAAGGACTTGTGTTCAAACTCGGCCGTGGCTGGACATTCCGCAATACTACCGGTATGAGATATCAATCTTATCGCCGCGAACTTTTCTATGGCCCCAATTCCATAATGGGTCGCCGCAATGGTATTTATGGCTCAATTTCTAACACTGAGACAGGAAGCTTCAGTATCAGTAATGTTATCACTTATGACCGACGGCTCAAGAAAAAACATCATGTGATGTTCCAGCTCGGTCAGGAATATGTGTCACGTTGGACTCGCCGCCTTGAGGCTGGGGTGACTAATCTTCCGACTGCTGATTTCGGTATGAATAATGCCGGACTTGGTACACCTTCAAATGTTAACACGGCTTATAGTCCTGATGACAAACTTCTTTCATTCTTCGGTCGACTCAATTATGACTATAAATCCCGCTATTTATTTAATTTCTCCATACGTGCCGATGGTTCAAGCAAGTTTGGCAAGAATAACAAATGGGGTTATTTCCCGGCCGTCTCCGCTGCTTGGCGAATCGGAGAGGAAGAGGTTATAAGGAATCTAAATGTATTCTCTGACCTTAAACTCAGGGCCGGATATGGTCTTGCAGGCAACAACCGTATAGGACAGTATAACTCATTGGCACTCATGGAATCCTGCCTCACTGCTATGGGAGATGCGTTGAAACCCGGCTTTGCGGCAAAACAAATTCCTAATCCGGAGCTTAAATGGGAGTCGAACAAGACCCTGAATGTGGGCCTCGATATGGGCTTCCTCAATCAGCGAATCACTGTTACCCCTGAGTTCTACGTAAATAACTCTAACAACCTGTTGCTGAATGCCCCGATGCCAATGTCGTCCGGTTTCTCATATATGATTATAAATGCCGGTTCGACCCGTAATGTAGGTCTTGACCTGACCATTACATCTCACAACCTCAACGTTCCCGGTTTTGACTGGACTACAACATTGACTCTAACCCATAACCGTAATAAAGTCACCGGGCTTGTTGGCGGTGATGTTCAGTATTATGAGGCAAAATTCGGATACAATCAAAACACTCACGTTCTTGAGGTAGGCAAGCCAATCGGACAATTTTATGGTTATATAACCGATGGCCTGTATCAGGTTGATGATTTTAATTACAATCAAAACTCGAAGACGTACTCCCTTAAAGATGGTGTGCCTTATAGCGGCAATCGCGACAATGTACGTCCCGGCATGTGGCGATTCCGTGATCTTGATGGTGATGGGGTTATCACAGAAGCCGACAAGACCGTTATCGGCAATGCGCAGCCAAAGGTATATGGAGGTCTTAACAACACCTTCACATGGAAAGGATTTGATCTTAGTGTTTTCCTGAGATTCAGCATCGGAGGCGAGGTGCTTAATGCAACCAAACTGGTCAGCACCAAAGTCGGCACACAGAATTCCAATGTACTTAATGTTGCCAACTCAGCCAACAGGTGGATGACAATAAATACTGCAGGCCAGATAGTAACTGATCCGGGCGAACTCACAGTCCTGAATGCAGGTAAGACCGTTGCAGCATATTATGATATGGAACAGGGTGATATGTATGTTCACTCCTGGGGCGTAGAAGATGCGTCATTTCTTAAACTCGCAAATTTGACGTTTGGCTACACCTTGCCTGATGGATGCCTGAAATCATTAGGAGTTAGCAAAATGAGGGTCTACTTTACAGGTAATAATATAGCCACATGGACACGTTATTCGGGATTTGATCCGGAGGTGTCAACTATGAGCAGTCCATTGACCCCCGGCGTGGATTTCGGCGCCTACCCCTTAAGCCGAACATTTATTATCGGTGCCAATATAACATTCTAAAGAACTCATTGAGATGAAAACAACAATTAAATATATACTTTCCTGCCTTATACTTCTGGCATTTTCATCATGCCAGGATACCCTGAGCGAGCATCCTGAAGGAAGCTACGATGAGGCAACTTATTTCGACTCTCAGGAGCACGCCGAAATGGCGATCTACGGCATCCTGAGTTCATTGAGCGAAAACACCCATTACGGATGGTATGAAATGGCCACTCCGGCAAGTGATGATACTTACTTTACATCGCGAACCTATAATGACAATGGCATCCACGACATTGTGCATTATAACACTACCGCCACAAACTCTGTAATAGAAAAGTTGTGGCAGATGAAGTATCAGGCTCTTGACAGAGCTATACGCACTATCGACGGAATCGAAAGTATGTCGGATTTCAATTCCAATTCTAATGTGAGAGCCCTTGCCGGTGAGGCTCGGTTTCTACGTGCTTTTATAGCTTTTGATCTCGTCAAAGCGTGGGGAGATGTACCTTATCCAACGGAGAGTACAAGCAGTTACGAACAAGCTTTTTGTCCCCGTACTGATCGCGAAATTATCTACGACCATATCGAACAGGATCTTGACGCTGCTATCGAATATTTACCGTGGGCCTCAGCTTCAACCTCGCCCGAAAGAGTAACTGCCGGAGCTGCTCATGCTTTAATGATGAGAGTTTTGATGCAACGTGCGGGATATTCCCTTAAAATGGATGGTACGATATCTCGCCCGTCTGACAATGAGCGGACAAAACTGTTTACTAAAGTGACAGAACACTGGAAGGCAATAGAAGAGCAGGGCTATCATGGGTTTTTCGACGGTGGCTACGATGGATTTTTCAAAGCTCTGTCATACGGGACGCTCAACAGCAAGGAAAGTTTGTGGGAGATAGCCATGCTTCAAGAACAAGGGCGTCGTAACGGCAGCGCCTGGGGTATTTACAATGGCCCCTCGGTCGCAGAGCCTACTGGAATACCAAGCAATGAGGCATCGGCATATATGGGACGAACAAACGCATTTTTCATTGTAGTACCCGAATGGAAAGATTTCTATGAGGCTACAGATGTTCGCCGCGACATCAATATCTGTACTTATCAGTATCGCTGGAACGCTGAGACACGCCAGCATACCAAAAACGAGCGTGGAAACACCGGGTGGTATGTTGGTAAATGGCGGCGTGAATGGATGAATCCAACCGTATGGAATAAAAACATCAACTACGGTGACATCAACTTCGTAGCCCTTCGTTATTCCGACATGGTGCTTTTGGCCGCTGAAGCCTATAATGAATTAGGTCAGCCAGCAAAATCATGGGAACTTATCAGCCGTGTACGCACAAGGGCAATGGCATCCCCGGTTGACGCATCTTCCTTTGCTAAAGTATATGCCAAGGCAAAGTCAACCCGTAACCCCAGTTTTATAGATGACGGGACTGAACAGGGCAAAGTGCGTCAGGCACTCTATTTTGAAAGAGCATTCGAACTATGCTTCGAGGGTGTAAGAAAATATGACTTGTTGCGATGGGGTTGCTTACATGACGCGTTGAAACTTTTCGGAGAGACAAGCGTCGTAAACAAGAAAAATCTTGCTTATCCCGGCTACAAAAACTTCTTGCCGGGTCACAGCGAACTCCAGCCTATACCACTCAAGGAAATTCAAAGTAACTCCGCGCTTAAAGGCATAAATAACCCCGGGTACTAATTTTTGTCATAATAAAAATATCGCCCGCCTGCTGTGAAGACGGGCGATATTTATTTCTGATTATTTGTCAGAGATGTAACCCAGATCCACTTCTTTCATAAATCAGGTTATGATTATACCGGATTATGGGTTCGGCAACCATTGTTTTTTTAGCATCTGTGGCAGGGGACTCGATGGTGTTGACCTGCTTGTTCTCTTCGCCGTCATCTTCCTCTTTCTTGGGAGCGAGGGCGGCAGTGATTTTGCGGTCAAGGGCGGCAAGGTCGGATTTGAGTTGCTTCAACTCGTCCTCCTTGCCCCACTGCTTGGCGACAATGGCTTCGAGCTGGGGAACGTCGGCTTTGAGTCTGGCAGTGCGTTCCTCGTACTGGACGATTATGCCGGGGATTTTCTCCAGTGCGTTGACGAAGTTCATGCAGGCGGCATGGGTGTCGGACATGGCGATAAAGCCGTTGTTGAACTTGTATTTGTAGTGGCCCTCCACAACAAAGCGGTTCTGGACTGACTCTTTGCCATCAACAACTGTGCGCTCCGAGATAATGCTTATGGGGAAGCCATAGACTTCTCCGATGCGCTTATACTGACCGTGGGTGTCGGTTTTCATTGCCAGCCCTTGCAGGTGGATACCTATGTTCTGCTCGTCACGAAGATTGCAGGTGTCGATAGTGAGATTGTTGACGGGGGTGCCGTCCTTGTCTCGCTGAACGACCGACTGATACCTTTCGGCGTCCTCCTTCATGCGACTGATAGCCGCCTCATTGTTGGCGATGTCGTGGCTGATGGTCTGGAGCCTGAACTTGGAATCGGAAATGCCCTTGTTGTGGGCCTTACGCTCTGACTCCAATGCCGCGATACGTTTCTCCAACTTGGCTTTCTCCAGCAGGTCGGTGTTGCCCGACAGAATTGCCATATACTCCGAGAAGTTCATGCCGTTCTTCTCGTCCATCGCACCCTCGTCGATGGTTCTCGCTCCGAGTGCACCGGATTTGAGCTGGTTTATGAATGTCGCTTTGCAGTGAAGAAGATTGAACTTGTAGGAATCCAGCGACTTCTCAACCGCATAGATGATTACATCAACTTTGTTGTCGGCATAGAGTTTGGCAATCTCGTTGCCGGCTCTAACTGCCCGACCATCACGCTGTTGCAAATCGCTTGGACGATCGGGTAGGTCAAGGGCATTGCTGCCCTCTTCCCCCCTAAGAACCGTACGTGAGAGTTTCCCCTCATACGGCTCAAGCTCTTCTAAGCCTCTGTTTGTGTGCAGAGGCCGGCTCAAATTACTTCTTGTTGACATTTTGTTTACGATTAAGTTTGAAGCATTCATCATGAACCAATAACTTACATTTATTGCCGTCACGTGTTGTTTCCATCACGTTCCATGCCTTATGCGTGTCAATCGGTTCACCACATATCGGACAGATTCTTTTCTGCTTTTCCCATAGGTAAAGCAGTGATTTCCGTCCTTTGAGTGATACAAGCATATCCGCCTTGACTCTTTGATTGAGATAGAGTCTCCATTCAGGGTCAAACGGATTTACATCTCCCTTTATCTGTTTA
>ENA-OYXX01000076-OYXX01000076.1-human-gut-metagenome-genome-assembly--contig:-NODE-76-length-42287-cov-10.334438_pt1 | contig 42287 bp, 35 predicted proteins | sample MGYA00243976_ERZ653434 | MGnify/ENA primary metagenome ERZ653434 (study PRJEB26926, sample SAMN06165112) | human gut metagenome | biome: ENVO:00009003; feature: ENVO:2100002; material: ENVO:00002003...
TACACGTAAGGAGTCGTCGGCAGCGTCAGATGTGTATAAGAGACAGTTTTAATATTGTCTTACATGTTGTACCGTCAGAATAACGTATGATGTTTAATCCTTTTTGCTGACTTTTTATTTTAGTTCCGTTAATTGTGTATGTAGCATCAATGGTTGGAACATCTGCATTGTCAGTTATGGTGTTGATATCTGTTTCTGTTGTAGTCCAAGAATATTTATATATAATGTCATAGCTATTAAAACTTTTACACCTACATTCCGTTGGAATCCCGTTATAGTCAAGAGACCACTCATAATGGGTTTCATATCCATCATTAGGATATTGGGCTGTTGGCAGATATTTGGGGGCTTTGCCAAGTAATCCTGCCATATATACAATGTTGAACTCGTCAAGGTCGATACCCCATAGTATGTCGCATTTGTACATTAATCCAGCCTTATTTTCAATGGGTGTTGGCACCTCTTCAGAAGTGTATTTAATATAAAAAGCTTCTCCGTCGTTTTCATTTACTTTTACTAATGAACCGTTGTTATATGTCATATTTGTAATTTCAAGAACGTCCTCATCATGACGAACCATGCGGCTTAGTTGCTTGTCGTTGTTATAATAGAACTCATACCATTCTCCATCATCATATATGGCTTTTTCTACAACGCCATCTGAATTCAAATTCAGAGTTATATATTGGACCCAGTTACCCCAATAATATGACATTGTGACTATTTGTTTATCCATCTGTGAATAATCAAACTCATACCATTCGGAAGGATATTCATAATATCTGTCTGAAGATTTGTCTGTTACATTAATCAGTTTGTCGTCTTTGTAGGTGAGTGTCAGTTTAGAACGAAATGTGTCGTTTATAAATTCAGCAGTTGAGAGCTGATAACTTTGCTCCTGTTGAGCTTTTATTGTGCAGATATTCGATGTACACAATAACAATGTAATGCTTAATAATAATGTTTTCATTGTCTTTTTTATATTTATTTTGTTTTTAGTTATACAGAAAGTGTGGAGCCGCCTGTTTATCTCTCTGGAGGTTCTGGTAAAACCTTATGGACGTATAAACAGTGCCCCACACTTGTGTATTTCCTGCGGCAGTAAGCCGCATGGAAATAACAAGTGATGAGAGCGATTGTCTATCCTCGTCCTTTTTGAAATTTACCAGATTTCCAGAGACGGATAAAAGCAATACACCTTCATCAAATAAGTCTGTCCCGAAGGACTTCATGGTGCAAATATAAATATTTTTTTCCATATAGACAAATTTTGTGGGGCATTTTTGGTAAAAATGTGCTTTTCATGGTAGATTTTATACCGATGATAGCTTTTGTACCTTTATGAATTGCGCTTTAGCGCCTCCTCGTAAACTTTGCGTATACGTTGGCGCAGATGTTGAGGGCTTATCACTTCCAATGAGTTGCTGCGCGAGAGCAGTTCCATCACGAAGTCGTTGGTGATGCGCAGCCGTAGCGAGATGCGAAACTCATTATCGTTGTCGGCAAGCACCTTTTGTGAACTGTGTATCGGGGCAGACTTTATGAAACGCCCGTCAAGAGGACTGTAGCGCAGTTCGATGTCCTCGATTGGCATTGTCGGGTCATTCCATATTCCGTAGCAGTCCTTGAACAGCTCCGTGACGTCTATATACATGTTGCGGTTGAAACGTGTCTGCTCCAATATCTCCAGATGGCGTATGCGGTCTACACCGTAGGTCTTCATCACCGCACCGTCGTAAGCGAGCAGATACCATCTTTGGTTTGACTCTTTGAGATAGTGTGGCTTCACCTCAACCTGCATCGTGGCGTTGTCCTTGCGGTAGTTTACGTATTCAAACCTTACGAGATGCGTCTCCTTGATGGCTTTGGTAAGGGGAATGAGCCATTCGCTGTAAAGCGGTCGGTGATGCTCCGCTAAGATGTACGATGACAGATTGGCGTCACGGTCGATGGCGTTCAGCAGGTCGAAGTTCATAATCAGCTCGCTGATTCTTTCTTCATATCTGCCGTGGTCTTCTTCTATGAAATACCCCTGTCCCGTGCGGTTGTAGGATATATAGATGTGAAACAGCTCGCCAATGTCCTGTATGTCGCGTTGTAGGGTCCTTTTCACAATCGGGGTATAGCCGTAGCGTTCGGTCATTTTCTCGTTTACATAACCTATCAGCTCGTCTTGGGAAACAAATTTCCCTGCTGCCATTCTGATTCTGTTGAGTATCAGTAGCATCCTGCGTATTCCTTCAATTTGTTTGCTCATAGCTTTTTGTTTGCAAAGATACGCAATCTCGGCGACAAAACGTGTCGCCGAGAAAAGTTTTTATGTAAAAAAGGGAAATTTTGTCACATTTCTTTGATTTTCCACTCTCCAATGGTTCGCTTGTCACTGTCATAGCTTATACCCACCTTTATCAGGCGTTTTCCTTTGGCGGTGTAAGGTATGAGATAGCCTTTGTCGTCAATCTGACGCAAAGCATCGTCAGCGGTCTTGTCATATTTCAGCTCCATCACATAGATGGTGTCAGGCATGTGGAGCACAGCATCCGCCCTGCCTATAGCACTGTCTTCCTCCACCTTGATGTATGCTCCCATGAGGTTGAAGATGAGGTAGAACACGGTTTGGAAATCCTTCTCATTCTTGTTTGACAGCCGGTTGGAGATGCTGGCAAGATATGCCTGCATCTTTTGCAGGGCACCGTCCATATTGTTTTCATACAGCTGCTCCAGAAAATCGAATATAAAGCTGTTGTTGTTGAGTTGAATGGGTGAGAGGTAGTTGGGGGCAAACGACTTAATCATGCCCATGCGCACCTCCTTGTTGGGATAGTCCAGCTGGTAGCTCTGCAGTATGGGGTTGAACTTCTTAATGGTGAGATAGCCGCTTTGATATAGCAGGGGCAGGGGAGAGGTCATCTGCTCAGGCGGAATGTCGAAGTCGTCCACCGTGCTGCTCTTCTTCTCAATGTCCATAATTCCCACATGATATTTCTGCAGGGTCTTGATGAGGTAGCTGGGAGTACCTGAGCTAAACCAATAGGCAGATATGTCGTGACTTCTCAAAGCCTTCACCAAACTGAAGGGATTGAAAATATCCTCCGAGTTCTTGCTGAAGTGATAGCCGTCGTAGAAATCCTTGAGTTCCTGCACAGTTTCATCAAATGTTTTTCCCAGTCCCTTGGCAAGTTGCTCAATGTCCGGCTTCATTTGCGTGAGCAGTTCCGTCTTGCTTATGCCGCAGATGGCGGAGTACTGGTCGTACATGCTGATGTTGTCCAGATTGTTTATTTCGCTGAAGATGCTCAGCTGCGAGAACTTGGTGATGCCAGTGATGAAAACGAACTGCAGGCATGGGTCGAGATACTTGATGGGGCTGTAGAAATTCTGCATGATGAGACGCAGCGGGGCAAGATTTTCCTTCTCATGCACCACATCGAGCAGCGGAGCGTCATACTCGTCAATCAGAAGAACAACTTTCTGCCCAGTCTGATTATAGGCACGCTTTACCAGACACTCCAGACGCTGATTGGGATTCTCAGCATCTTTATCACGCCCATAAATCCGCTCATATTGCGCAAGCTTAAGATTCAGCTCGCTCAGCAGTCCCTTGGAATCCATGTGCTTTGCCGTGCTCATATCGAAATGAAGGACAGGATGTTTCACCCACTCTTTCTCATAATCCCCGAGAGCCAGCCCATTGAAAAGCTCTTTTCTGCCTTCATAATAAGCCTGTAGTGTAGATACAAGAAGCGACTTGCCGAACCGGCGCGGACGGCTCAGAAAGACATATTTTGAACCGTTCTTCAAGAACTCAGCAATATACTTCGTCTTATCTACATATACATATCCACCTTCTATGATATCAGAGAAGGTCTGCATGCCTACCGGGTATTTTCTAATGGTTTCCATGTTCCCTTGTTTATATTCGCTGCGAAGTTACAAAGAAAAAATCATATCTGCAAGGATTTTCTTGAAAATTACATATCTTACACACTTATTTATTACCTCAATCACGGATTTATTACCAATATGCTCTGTGCCTTTTGAGGTATGGAGTTTTTTTTATAATTTTGCACCCGATGAAGACAGATTAAGTGTAACTTAAATATATAGAAACGGATTATGTATATAGAGAAGATTGCGTCTCCTGCAGACGTTAAAAAACTGGATATGGGGCAGCTCGTGGAGCTTGCCGGAGAGATGCGCCAATGTCTTATAAAGCGCGGCAGTATTCACGGCGGACATTTTGGTCCTAACCTCGGTATGGTTGAGGCTACGATAGCCCTGCATTATGTGTTCAACTCGCCTGAGGATAAGCTCGTGTTCGACGTGTCCCACCAGAGCTATCCACACAAGATGCTGACTGGGCGTGCCTTTGCCTACACCGACCCTGAGCGGTATGACGAGGTGAGCGGATACAGTGAGCCGACGGAGAGCGAGCACGACCACTTTGTCATTGGTCATACCTCTACATCGGTGAGCCTTGCCTCGGGACTGGCAAAGGGCCGTGACATTGTGGGCGGCCGTGAGAATGTCGTGGCGATAATTGGCGACGGCTCACTCAGTGGCGGTGAGGCGTTTGAGGGACTGAACGTCGGTGCCGAGCTTGACAGCAACTTTATTGTGGTGGTGAACGACAACCAGATGTCGATAGCCGAGAACCACGGCGGACTGTACCGCAACCTGCAGCAGCTGCGCGACACCAATGGCGAGTATTCCGACAATTATTTCCGCACGCTTGGTTATGATTATATGTATGTGGGCGAGGGCAACAACATTGAGGCGCTGGTTGAGGCTTTCAGCAAGGTGAAGGACAGCAGCCGCCCCGTGGTGGTGCACATCAACACCGAGAAGGGACACGGTTATGCTCCCGCGGTTAGCGACAAGGAGAGCTGGCACTATTCAGGTGCGTTTGATGTGGAGACAGGCAAGCCCGTGGCATCGGGTGGGGCTGTGGAGGACTACCAGTCGATTACTGCCGAGCATCTGTTGAAGAAGATGAAGGACGACCCAAAGGTGGTGGCTATCACTGCCGGAACTCCTGCCGTGATGGGATTCAACAAGGTTCGCCGTGAGCAGGCGGGACGCCAGTTTGTTGACGTGGGCATAGCTGAGGAGCAGGCAGTGGCTATGGCAAGCGGTATTGCCAAGGCTGGAGCGCGTCCTGTGTTTGGCGTGTTCAGCTGTTTTGCCACCCGTGCCTGCGACCAGCTGCAGCAGGATTTGTGCATCAACGGCAATCCTGCTGTGATGCTTGTGTTCTGGGGCTCAATGGCTTCAATGAACGATGTTACTCACCTGTGCTGGTGGGATATTCCGCTCATCGCCAATGTACCGAATATGGTGTATCTCGCTCCTACCAACTGCGAGGAATATCTTGCCATGCTCGACTGGAGCCTGCGGCAGACCGAGCATCCTGTGGCAATACGCGTGCCGATGGGTGCCGTCACTCATGCCAGCACTCCCGTAGCCGAAAGCTACGGCAATATCAACAGCTATGAGGTGGTGAAAAGCGGCTCAGAGGTGGCAATAATCGGAGTGGGGCATTATCTGCAGCTTGCCCTTAGTGCCGCCAGTGAGCTTGAGAGCCGTTACGGCATCAATGCCACAATAATCAATCCGCGCTTTATCTCGGGTGTAGACACAGAGCTTATGGACAGTTTGAGCGCCAGCCACAGCATTGTGGTGACTCTTGAGGACGGTGCGCTGGAGGGAGGCTTCGGTGCCAAGATAGCCCAGCACTTCGCTCCTACATCCATGAAGGTGCTTTGCCGCGGAGCCAAGAAGGTGTTTGAGGATCGCTATTCGCTCAGTGAGTTGCTGCAGGAGTTCCGTCTCACTCCGGAGCTTATTGCCGAGGATGTGTGGGAAATGAAGAGTGGGAAATGAAGAATGAAGAGTGAAGAATGAAGAATTTTCGTGCAAACCGAGTGGAGAGCCAAGCTTGCTTGAGCTTTCTTGAGGTGTAGCCGAAAATCAACGAAGTTAATGAAGAGTGAAGAATTTTAGTGCGAATTAATTAATAATTAAAAATTATGAATTACAAATTAGCAATATTAGCATTGACATTAACAATTAACAGTCAGAATATTATGGCACAGGAAAAAATTACACAGACAGCCGGCCGTACACAGCTGGGAGAGTTTGCTCCCAAGTTTGCCGAGCTTAATGACGATGTACTTTTTGGTGAGGTGTGGAACCGCAAGGGCTTGTCACCTCACGACCGCAGTATGATAACAATAGCCACGCTTGTGGGCAAAGGCATTATAGACTCCTCGCTCAGCCATCACCTTGAGTTTGCAAAGAAGAACGGAGTGACCCGCACTGAGATTTCAGAAATGCTTACCCATATCGCCTTCTATGCCGGTTGGCCCAATGCGTGGGGAGCGTTCCGTCTGGCAAAGGAAGTGTGGACCGACGCCACCGCAGCCGACGATGCCAAGGCTGCTTTCCAGAATGAAATGATATTCCCCATTGGCGAGCCAAACACCGCATACGCCAAATACTTCATCGGTAACAGTTATATCGCTCCTATTTCCACCGAGCAGGTGATGTTCTCAAACGTTACGTTCGAGCCCCGCTGCCGCAACAACTGGCACATTCATCATGCCACAAAGGGCGGCGGTCAGACCCTTGTGTGCGTTGCCGGCCGTGGTTGGTATCAGGAGGAAGGTAAGCCTGCCGTTGAGATGCGTCCCGGTGATGTCGTAAACATTCCTGCCAACGTGAAGCACTGGCACGGTGCCGCTGCCGACAGCTGGTTTGCGCATCTGGCGTTCTCCGTGCCTGGTGAGAAGGTCTCAAACGAGTGGCTTGAGCCTGTGAGCGATGAGGAATATAATAAGCTGAAATAAACTTATAAATTATATAATCGGAATAGGTTAGTTTAGGTAATTAGATTGTTTTAGAGGCAGCGCCACCGCGTGAGCGGCAGCGCTGCATTTTTATCTCATAAGTCTTTCAAACCATAATGAAAATACAGGATCCGTCACATAGATTTTTCTGCCAACCATTTCCACTAACTCCTTGTCAATGAGCGATGCCTTCAGGCGTGCAATGTTTGAAGTGCTGCCAAGGTCATATTCACTCCTTATGCTGCTGTCACCGAAATTGTCGTGATTTCCGGCAATTATACACCTCAGGAAATTCATCTGATAGGCAGTCAATGATTCAATCTGTTGCATGAATAGCTGTTCCTGCCCATTCAGCAGGTTCGCTATGCCAATCTCTACATGCCTGTTCTCCACACTCTCTCCCTCGTCAATAAGAGAGAAAATAATCCATGACAGCTGTTGTACGTAGGATGAATAGTTGTCAACAGTGCTGCATATTTTGGCGGCATGACAGTCGGCAATAAACCGGTTGCGGTCGGCAAAATGCAGTTTGATATATTCAACCCATTTGTCTGTTGGTATCTTCCCGAGAAACTTAAAATCACCGAACTGGTACATTGGCATATTCCGCTTCTGAAAAACAGTCATCATTGTGTGTTTCTTACTGCCGAAAAGGCAATATGAAACCATTTTCTGGTGCTGCCATACAGAACGTAGTCTTTTCTGAATGCTTATGCTGTCGGGCATCTCACCTATCTGTTGAAATTCGTCAATACAAACAACTATTCTTTTCCCTTTTCGTTCGGCTATTGTTTCAACCAACTGCAGAACTTCTTCGGGAGTATGAGACCGTGGGGTTATGCCGAGACTTATCGCAAACTCAGAGTTCGGTTCTGGAGAAACACTTATCCTGGGGGCAAGCCTGGAAACGAAATCTCTTGCATTTTCCATCCAAAGTTCGGCACGTGATGCTGTTTGTTTCAATACAGCTTCAGTAAGCGCATTGTAGAATTCGTATTCGGTCTTGCACTTAAATATATCAACGAATACGGTTATGACTTTCTCCTTATCCACTTCCTGACATACTTTTTTTACCAATGAGGTCTTTCCCCATCGTCTTGGCGAAATCAATATTGTATTGATACCTTCTTCAAAATTCATTTTGAGTTGCCTGATTTCATCTTCCCTGCCGATGAAATTATAGTCGGATACAGACACTCCGAATACAAAACTCTGTCTTTTTTCAGCTTTTTCCATAACCTGTTCTCTGCTTATTGATGTGAAAATCACTGCAAATATAGTAAAAATACACAAAATACACAACTTTGTGTTACACAACATTGTGTATTTTGTGTATTTTTAACTGGAAACTGTTTTGCTTAGTATTTAACCGCCAACTTTTTTGCAAAAAATGTGATTGGTGAAAACAACTCGTTAAAAGATCTTAATGTTATGCTGATAGAAAACCTTATAAATGAATTTCTTAACAAATGTGAAGTGCCTATGTCCCCGTTTTTTCGTAACTTTGCAGCATGAAAGAGTTAATAGACATATTTTCGCAGCATTATAAAATAGAAAAGGAGGAATGTGAACAGTTCCTTTCCAACTTTTCGGAGTTTGAATGCGAGAAGAAAGACAACATTGTCGTTCCGAGAAGGTTCAATGACAACGTATATGTGCTTCGCGAAGGGATGCTTCGCGCATATATGCCAACCGAAGAAAGTGACATTTCGCTTTGGTTCGCATATCCGGGGGATATAGTGTTTGATGTATGGTGTTATTGCAGGCGTGAGGTGTCGCCCATCGGGATAGAGGCAATGACTCAGGTATCCGCGCTGGTTGTCAGTAAGGAGAAACTGGCAACGATGTGTGACGAGTCACATTTGTATGCAAATGTTTTCCGCAAGATACTGGAAGGTCATGCTGCCGATTATGAGGAAAACACAATCAGCTTGCTTGAATGCGACGGTGGTCTGGAGAGGTATCTCTCCATATTGAAACGCCATCCAGAATTGCTGCAGCATATTCCGTTAAACAAACTTGCATCGTACCTGCAGCTTGCACCGCAGTCGTTGAGCAGAATCAGGGCACAAATAAAATAATGACAGAACATTATGCTTAAACCCAGTAAGACATACTTTTTGTATCTGATTGTATTTCTCGGTCTGCTCTCCGCATTCGGACCGTTTGTCATTGACATGTATCTTCCGGCATTGCCTGAAATGACGGAGGTTTTCCATTGTGAGACATCTGTAATACAGCTCGGACTGACGTTCTGCATGGTAGGACTTGCGGTGGGGCAACTGCTGTTCGGTCCTGCCAGCGACAAATACGGACGGCGGCCAGTATTGGTATTTACATTGCTTATCTTTGTAGGAGCATCACTACTATGTTGCCTGTCCACCACGATAAGCGTCTTTATCGCTGCCCGGTTTCTGCAGGGCATAGGCGGAGCAGGCGGCATCGTCCTGTCACGTTCCATTGCCGTGGACATCTATTCGGGACGGGAGCTGGCAAAGTTGATAGCGATACTCAGCGCTATCAACAATATAGCCCCGGTTGCTGCCCCTGTAGCTGGCGGAGGCGTGGCTCACGCCTGGGGATGGCAGGGGATATTCGTTGTACTGTTGGTATTGGGAATTATCCTCACCGTTATGAGTCTCGTATTGAAAGAAAGTCTCGCGAAAGCCAACCGTTTCAAGGGCAGTCTTACCGCTTCGCTAAGGGGATACGCCACGGTGTTGACGGTAAAAGGTTTCGGAGCATACAGTTTTGTCTATGCTCTGTCTATGGCTGCCTTGTTCGCTTATATCTCATCCACTCCGTTCATCGTGCAAAAAGTTTATGGCTTTTCTGAATTACAGTTCTCGCTGGTCTTTGCGGTCAACGCCATAGGATTGGCAACGGGATCGGCATTGACATTAAAGTTCAAAACGATGTCACTGGCAACAAAGACAGGCACACGGTTGGGCGCGGCTGTCGCTTTCGTCGCCGTAATCATATCGCTTACAGGCTGCGGAGGTTTCCTGCTGTATGAAATATCAACTATATCCATGCTGTTTGCCATCGGTCTTGTGCTGACAGGCTCCACAACCGTAGCGATGAATCTCGGACGAAATTGTGCAGGTGCCGCATCGGCAGTCGTGGGAGGAATAGGCTACATAGCCGGAGGCATCATATCGCCGCTGGTAAGTGTAGGCAATATTTGCGTGATGTCATTTTCCCTGTGCTGCCTCTTTCTTTTGTTGGGGGCTGTGTTAAGCGGCAAAGTGCCGTTGGATGAGAATGCTCCGCAGGCAATGGGGGAATGAATCTTTTTTGTTATGCAGATTAAGCCTAAAATTTTAGGCTTAATCTGCAAATTGGATATAAGTAAATGATAAATAGATGGTTATAGATGCAGATTAAGAAAATCGACACCTGCTTTCTATATGTTTTTATGATTAAAATCATGAAAACAGGGCTGAAAATGGCTGAAATTGCGGCAGGCAAAGCTGAGTTTCGGGTTGTAAAGCCAAGAATATTTGAACTTCCGTATTGCTATTTCCCTACTATATCCTCAAACTTCATGAGATAGGTGTCATATTGTGTCTTGAAAGGATTGTAGGGTGAAGGAACGGTATGGGGCTTGGCAAAGAGTGTATGGAGCAGTTGCGGTGTTTTTTCCGCCTCTATGCGATAGAGATAGAAATCACCACTGACGGTTCCCGTTTTCTTGGCAATGACGGGAAAGGCGGTACGTGAGAATTTGGGCCCTTGTCCTGATACGGCGGCATTATATGTGAGCACGATGCCGCGGTCGGTCTGCTCGAAACTGACGTTGCCGTTGCGGCATATAAGCAATATGCCGTTGCCGTCTTTGTCGGTGAGCATGGCAGCGTCCACGCCCCTGCGGTTGCCCTCAAAATACAAGTCGCCCTGCTGTAAAGCCCAGAATCCGTAGCGTCCGGCACGGTAGCGTCCGGGATAAGTAGGCATTATGCCGTTGCCTATCCACTGCACGCGGTCAATCTTTGAGTCGAGCAGCATTGCAATGCCGAGCTCCGAAAGGAAAGTGTCCGTGGTGTCGGGAGTCAGGGCGAATGTGCAGTGTGTGGCGTTGCCTACGGTCTCGGTCTTTATGTCGGTCTTGACAGTACCTGCCGAGGTGCCGTCGGGAGATAATGGAAGCTGGTATCGCTCCAGACGCTTGGAGCCGACCTTCAGCGTCTCGGCAAGCGTGGCTTTACGTCCGGCACGCACCAACGGTTTACCCTGTATCATGCCCATAGGATTGGCGGTGGGCACGGTAAGCCCGGCAAGCAGCCGTTCGGTCAGGTCTGCCGGGTTTATGCGGATGGCGTGGCGGTTGAATGTGTTTCCCTGTGCGTCGCTTATCTCGATGTTGAGAATACATATCTTCTTGGTGTCGATGGTTTGCGGCATCTGTAGGGAATAGGCTGTGGACTGATGGGGCTTGCAGTCGGGTGAGAATGCTCCGACGGCAATGGTGTCGCGGTCGGCTGTGAGTGTCCATCTGAATGTCACGTTGTCCTTCAGGTTGATGAAGTCGAAACGGTTGCGAATGTGCAGTGTGGCTGCCGTCTGATTGGGGGCAAGACTGATGATGCTGTCTGTCACAGCTGCCCGCGCATAGTTGTGTTGCAGCTCATAATAGTTGGGCAGCGGAGTGCGGTCGGCATACAGCAGGCCGTCGGTGCCTTTATTGCCGCACATCTCAAAGCCGCCTGTGGGCGATGTGTACACCTTTTCCTCGTAGCCGTAGAAACTCTTCCTGGGCTGGCATGAGAACGGCATGCCCTGGTCAACCCATTCCCATACGCTGCCGCCTGCCATCCACGGTGTGCGCTCTATTATTTCCCACTGGCGGTCATGGTCTTCGAGCGATATGCCCAGCGTGTGGCAGTACTCGGTAAAGATTACGGGACGGTCGGCACGCTGATAGAAGTCGGCGAGCTGTGAGGTGGTAGGGTAGTGGGGAGCGTAGATGTCGGCAATTGGGGGGAAGTCGTAATTGAAGCGGCGGAAATAGCTTCCCACCTGCGGGTAGCATATAGGGCGGACGGTGTCAAGCTCGCTCTTAACGTAGCTGCCGAGCCGCTGGCATATCTCTGTGAGCGGATTTTCGTTCCCAAGACTCCAGATAATCACTGAGGCGTGGTTCTTGTCGCGGCGTATGGTGGCTTGGGCACGCTGCTGCAGTACAGGATAGAACTCTTCTTTTTCAAGGTTTTTGTCGCCATAGCCGAATGGCACTTCATCGATGACATAGAAGCCGAGCGAGTCGGCAAGCTCGTAGAAGCGCGGTTCGCGCGGATAGTGAGATGTGCGGATATAGTTTATTGAAGCCTCTTTCATCAGCTTCATATCCTTCAGAGTCAGCTCATTGCTGATAACCTTTACTGTCTTTGGGTCGGTGCTGTGGCATGTCACTCCGCGCAGCTTTATGGGCTGTCCGTTCAGCTTCAGTATTTTCCCGTCGATGGTCAGTTCACGGAATCCGAACTTATGCTCGAATGTCTGTAGGGGCTTGCCCTTGCAGGTGAGTGTTGTGCGGAGAGTATACAGATACGGAGTCTCTGCAGTCCAGAGATGAGGCTGCTCTACATGGCTGATTCCCACCACCTTGCCTTGTGCGTCGAGGATTTCATGGCTTATGGCGGTATGCTTGTCGGCATTGGCTATCTTGGTGCTGATGTTCACCTTGCCGGTGTTCCTGGGAGTGATGGTGAGGTCGGAGAGATGGATGTTGGGGACAGCCATCAGAGTGACATCGCGGAAGATGCCGCAAGGCGCCCAGTCGTCGTTTGTGTCGAAGTCGCTGCCTGGAAACTGTGTTATCACACGCATGGCGAGCTGCTGACTGTCATGCTTCTTGTCGAGGCAGTCGGTGATGTCGAATAGTGCTGTGTTGTATGCTGAGCGCCACGAGCCAGCCCGTTTGCCGTTAATCCAGAGGTCGTAGCCGTAGAGCACGCCGTCGAAGCGCAGCACGATGCGCATTCCGCGCCATGTTTGGGGCACGGTGAATGTTGTGCGGTAGTAGCCCGTCAGAGGGCTTGGACTGTCGTATCGGGGCTTGCATAAGCCATACGCCTCCCAGCAGCCCGGCACAGCAATGGTGCTCCATGTGTGGTCTTGGGCGGGCACTGTGGCGTCGTTGCTGATGCCCTCTACAATCTTCAGGTTCCACTTGCCGTTGAGCGTTTTCATCATCTTGTGGTCGGTCACCGGCATTATGCCCTGAAAACTGTCGCAGACTTGTGCATAGCCCGTAATGGCAATGAACGCAGTCAATAATGATAGAATAGTTTTTTTCATTGTTTGTCGTAAGTTTTGTTTATTCGTAGGTAGGTTTCACGGGAAACATATAGAACTTGCGTTGTGTGTCAAAGTCGAGCATCCACTGGTCTATCACCACGTGATGATCCAATGCCTTTATCGTTACTTTGTGGCTGCCTTTCTGCATTTTTACAGGCATTTCCCTGACTGTCTGGGCACGGAGCACATTCAGTTTCCACCGCTCGGAGCGGAAAGGCTCCTTGAGGCTGAACACCTGTGGCTTAGCATCGTCTATGCTCACGGCAATGCGCAGGTCGCCGGTGTCGTTGGGCTGTGTGGGGATGAGGGCAATCCGCAGCACGGCATCGCCTTCCCGCCCGCAGTCGAAGGTGTATGAGAGGGTTTTGTTCTTGGGTAAACGGACGGCATTCATGGAGTGCCCTAACGACTGAACACATTCTGCCCCTTTGTCGGCACTGCTCCACTGGCAGGCGTTGCGGGCAATGAAACTGCCGTCGTCGATAATCTGCGATATGTCCGTATCGGGATTGTTCTTGTATTCATTCACTTCCTGCTCTGTAAGCATCACGGGCAGGGTGGGAGCGTAGAAAACAAGAAGGTCGCGGGGATTGTCCACCATTGAATGCTTCCACTTGCCACCAGCCAGCTTGTTGTAATGGGCTGTGAGCCGGCGGATTTCCTGATAGGCGTCCTGACTCTTGGCACATGCCGTAAACAGGGTTTCGTCGCGCTGCCAGCGGGTGGAGTCGTGGTTGGCTTTGGCAATGGCGCGTGCCCGCTGTGCCTCCAGCATCTTGCGGCTCATTGCCGCTGCCGACAATACTGGATATTTGATATGCGAGAAATATGTGTCTTTGCGACAGTCGGGAAGGGTGGACTCTATGTCCTTGATTGCCGTGGCAAGTCTGCGCCAGTCGGTGAGATAGCGGTCGAGTTCTCCTCCGAAGGCTGTCAGGCTAAATTCAGTGTCTTTTACAGGCGACCATCCTCTCGGATATTTGCGCTTGTCGAGTTCCACCTGGGTCCATCCCATGAACTCCGGCTTGCGGATGGCTGTCAGCCGGTGATATTCGCGCATCACAGGCAGGAGTTTTTCGCCAGCGGTCTGTCCAAACTCGCGGCACAGCCATTGTTGCAGATACTGGTATAGGGTAGATGGTTGCACTGCGTCTATGTTCCATGCCATGTTGAGAAACAGTTCCAGATTGTAGGCTGCGGTCTTTATGTCGTGAACGTTTACAATCCACAGCTTACGGACATTGTGTGCGTAAGCCTCGCGCATCTCATTGTAAATCAGTCCGGGCTGCGTGGTTGAAAGCCACAGATAGTCGTGAGGACGTCCCCAGTAGCTCAGGTGGTAATACACACCGCCGCCACCCTTCCGCTGTTGCTGCAGTGAGTCGCTCAGACGGGTCATATAGCCGTAGTTGTCGTCACACCATGTCAGCGTCACGTCGTCGGGCAGGCGCAAACCGTTTTCCATCACTTGGAGCACCTCCTTGTATGGCACGAACTGTTGCGGTATGTTCTCCACACGCTTGTTGACGTATTTGCCGAGCAGGCGGCGCTGGTCGTCGATTACTTGCTGAAGGGCCGCTGTCTGTGTGTTAAGGTTCTTTCCTACTCCTTCCATGGCACCATCGTGGATGCCACGCATACCGATAGTGTATATATTCTCATAGCGTCCAGTCTCTTTCAGACGTTCCGTCCAGTAGTTTTGTACGCTCTCCTTGTTTGTGATATAGTTATAGTTGCCGCGCTCGCTTACGTTCCATTCGCCCACGTTGTTTCGCATCATGGGCTCGCAGTGTGAGGTGCCTATTACTATTCCGCACGAGTCTGCCGCCTCTTTGGCACCGGGAACGGTGAAGAATGGTTTTGTCATGCTGTGCATTCCCGGCCAGATGGCATTGGCGCGGAGCCGCATCAGCAGTTTGAATATCTGTTTGTAGGTCTTTGCGCTTATCAGTCCGGGTTTTCCTGGTGAGTAGTTGCGCCAGCTCCATGGCTGCAGCGTCCAGTCCTCGTCGTTGAGGAATATTCCGCGATATTCCACCGACGGGCTTTGTTCGGTCTCGAAGTCGGCAGCAATAGTCAGTTGGCTGCGTTTTACGGGCATTTCGTCTGCCCACCATTTCCATGGAGAGACACCTGCCATGCGCGATAGTTCAAGAATGCCGTATGCCGTGCCGCGTCCGTCGCTGCCCACAACCAGCAGTTGTCCGTTGTGTACCTTTATATGAAAAGCATCTTTCTTTTGCGCCAGCCCATCGACGTCTATGCCGGCAGTCCGCAGCCATTTCCTTGAACCGTTGTCTTTATCTAACTGTACAATGTGGATTTTGGCGCCCGTCTGCACCCTTTTCAGTGATGCTCCGGTAACGTCTCTCATGTCTTCTGTCAGCATTTCCATTGCCGTGACAACCACGGGCGACACCTTGCTGCTTAATGTATAATTAATGTGGCTCTCACCGTCGTACCAGCAGAAAATATCTTTTGCTGCTGTGGTCATTGCGCATAGCATAGCCATGCAGAATAAACAATAAATTTTCTTCATTTTTGTTTGTTTTTATTAGTTTTTGCTGCAAAGATAGCAGTTGTTTCTGAGATGGATGGTGATGATTGTTCCGATGTGGAAGAATTCTGTTGCAAGCGTGTGTATTGCAACATATTTCACCTATTTTGCAACATAATTCTCCGTAGTGTAGTCGCCCGGCAGCACTCCATACGCGTCTTTGAAACAGCGTGAAAAGTATTTAGGGTCGTTGAAGCCAACCTGATAGGCAAGGTCGCTGACGCGGATGCCGGGGGAGGACTGAAGTATCTGACAGGCTGTTTGAAGGCGGATGCTGCGGATGAAGGCGGTAGTGGTCTGACCTGTCGCCTCCTTCATGCGGCGATGAAGGGTGGTTCTGCTGACCGACAATTCGTTTGCCAGTTGGGGAACATCGAAATCATAATCTGACAGGTGTTTTCTGACAGCGTCGGTAGCCTTGTCGATAAACTGCTGGTGCGGGTTGCCGTCAGTTGTAATTGAAGGATATTCTCGGCTGGCAGGTTGCTCAGAAGTGGCTTGTTGTTCTGTGTTTGCAGGTTGCTTCTTGAGGGTTGCAGATGGCTTCAGATTTCTCTGTCTTTTGTATATACTCAAAGCGGTTGCTGCACCGAGTATCACTGCAAGTATGATTAACAGCCATAGCCAGTATTTGAATCCCTCGGACTGTGGGATGCGGCGCATGTCGGCAAGTTCCTGAGGAGATAGCCGTATCACTTCTGTTCCGGTGTTTACCAAAAGTGCCCCGTCGCTGTCTTCTGTCACTTCTGTAACAACGTCGCCTGGCAATTGCAGCTGCTCGTGTACCGACATGAAACAATCTTTGTGGCTGTTATATATACAGAGTCCCATGCCGTCTGTGCCCACCCATCGGCGCCCTGTCTTGTCCTGACAAAAGGCTGTGGGAGTGCCTATGGGAAAGTTTCTGTCTTCAACGGAATAGCGGCGGTATGTGCTGTCGCAGCGGATTATTCCATCGCCCGTTGCTGCCCAGATTGTGCCTTCATTGTCCTCTGTAAGAAAATACATTTCCTCGCTTAAGAATTTTGGTGCATTTGGCTGTGCCGACAAAGCATAGCCGTGACCGTTGCTGTAGCGTATTCCAAGACCGAGACGGGTGGCAACCCAGAGATTGCCCTTGGAGTCCTCAATGGTGTGGTGGACAAGGTCGTGAGGGATAAAACTGTCTCCTCCCTTGCGGCTGTAGTGCTTTTCTATCTTGCCTCGATATGCAACGTAAAGACCGGCATCGTGTATGGGAATAAATACCCGTCCGGTGTTGGACAGCGACAGTCGGTAGGGACGGAGTGACGGCAATAGCATGACGCTCTGTGAAGATGATGCCGGCTGATATTTCACTCCATAGTTGTGTGCCTCCCATCGGTTGCCGTCGTGGTCGGTAAGTGTCTGGAACGATTGCGACTCAGCGTCTGCAAGGTTGCCGTTTGCTGTTGAGGTGGTGTAAACTCCCACTCCATTTGTTGCCGCCCATACGTCACCGCTGCGGTCGACATAAACGCCAAGCACTTCTTCGCCGGGCAGCATATCGGTATTGCCGTCGATGAACAGGCCTTTTCGGGTGGCAGTGTAAAGATGCCCGTTACCCTCAGCTATGCTGTGCACGCAGTTCGACAGAATATCGTTACTTGCATATTGGACTGCTATTTTCCATTTTTTGTCCTTGTCTGTTGATATCTGGCAAAGCCCTTCGCTCAGTGTGCCAATCCAAAGGCGGTTGTTCTTGTCATAGTGCAAATCCAATATTGTTTTGCTCGTAATAGCATCGGGCAGCGGTAGCTGTTCTATACCTTGTTTTATTGAATATTTATATAACCCTTTCCCCCATGTACCTATAAGAATGTCGCCGTTTGGCATTTCGGCAAGCGACTGGATGTTAATATCGTCCAGTCCTGCCTCCACCATTTGTTTTGTTGTCTCGTTATAGTGTATCAGACCGCGTATCATTCCAGCAAAGACATTGCCGTTGCGGGTCACAAGCAGCTCGTTCACCCGCAGATATTGTTTGTTGGGCAATGGTATTTGTGCTATGCGCCCGGTGCGTTTGTCAAGAAGGCTGAGCCCGTTTTCTGTTCCTATCCATAACCTCTGCCGCATGTCCTCGCATACGCAAATTACGTTGTTGCAGGGCAGCAGTTCGGGGGTATAGAGACTGGAGCGATAGATACGCAGTGAGCCTTCCGCATAGCGAACCAAACCACGGAATGTGGTGAGCCATATCACTCCCTCACGGTCTTCATACACCTGACGTACCTGACTGCTTGGCATCGTTTGTGATGTTACAAAAGGGTGCAGGGCAGCCTTTTGTTTGCCTGCCCATACCACAGCCATGCAGCTTATCAGCGCAAGTAAAATACTGAGCCTGCGCATGTTAATGTGCCTCCAGCCAGTTTGTGCCCCATCCGCAGTCGGCAAGCAGCGGCACCTTCAGTTCAAGTACGTTGCTCATTTCCTCAATCACTATGCGCTGCATGGTTTCTTCCTCGCCCGGCACTACGCTGAAGTTGAGTTCGTCGTGTACCTGCAGAATAAGTTTTGATTTCACATTCTCTGCTTTCATGCGGTTGAAGACTCTCACCATCGCCACTTTTATTATGTCGGCGGCAGTGCCCTGTATCGGGGCGTTGATGGCGTTGCGCTCGGCAAAGCCGCGCACGGTGGCGTTGGCACTGTTGATGTCGGGGAGGTAGCGGCGGCGGCCGAAGATTGTCTCCACATAGCCTTTTTCACGTGCTTTCTCCTTGGCTCTTTCCATATATTCCTTTACCTTGGGGAAGGTCTCAAAATAGCCCTCAATCAGTTGGCGAGCCTCGTCGCGGCTTATGTCGAGACGCTCGGCAAGCCCGAACACGGTTATGCCGTAGATGATGCCGAAGTTGGCGCGCTTGGCTTTTGTGCGCTCGTCGCGGTCAACAGCCTCAATGTCTTTCTTATATATCTTTGCTGCGGTGGCGGCGTGTATGTCCTGCTCGCCGCGGAAAGCCTCTATCATGTTTTCGTCGCCGCTGAGATGCGCCATTACGCGCAGCTCTATCTGACTGTAGTCTGCCGAAAAGAATTTACATCCCGGCTCGGGTATGAATGCCTTGCGTATCTCCTTGCCGTCTTCGCCGCGCACGGGGATGTTTTGCAGGTTGGGGTCGCTCGACGACAGACGGCCTGTTGCGGTGATGGCTTGGTTGAACGATGTGTGAATGTGTCCTGTGCGTGGGTTTATCAGCTTTGGCAGAGCATCTATGTATGTGCCGAGCAACTTCTTTAAACCTCTGTGCTCCAGTATGTCGTCTACAATCTCGTGCTTGCCGCGCAGAGTCTGAAGTACTTCCTCGCTTGTGATGTATTGCCCTGTTTTGGTCTTCTTTGGCTTCTCTATTATCTTGAGTTTACCGAATAGGATTTCTCCCACCTGCTTTGGCGACGCTATGTTGAAGTCCTCGCCTGCAAGCTGGTGTATGCGCTGCTCAAGCTCTTTCATCCGTGAGGTAAGAACTTCTGACGTTTCTTTCAGCGACTCGGTGTCTATGCGCACGCCGTTCATCTCCATTTCCGCCAATACGTATATCAGCGGCATCTCTATGTCGTAGAACAGTTTCTCCAGTCTGAGCTCTTTCAGCTTTGGCTCCAGCACATTTTTCAGCTTCAGAGTGATATCGGCATCTTCGGCGGCGTATTCGTAGACTTGGGTGGGGGAGAGGTCGCGCATTGATTTCTGGTTCTTGCCCTTCGGACCGATCAGCTCGTCGATGTGGATGGTGGTGTAGTTGAGTAGGGTCTCCGCCATGTAGTCCATGTTGTGGCGCAGTTCGGGCTGAATGAGGTAGTGGGCAATCATGGTGTCCCATAGCTTGCCTTTCAGAGTGACCCCATAGTTGCGGAGCACCTCAAGGTCGTACTTAATATTTTGTCCCACCTTCATTATTTTCTCATCCTCGTAGAGCGGTTTGAATATATTTACGATTTTTTGCGCTTTTTTACGTTCTGCTGGAATTGGCACATAAAATGCCTCATTTTCCTTAATAGCGAAGCTCAAACCCACCAATTCGGCATCAATTGTGTTGGTGCTGGTGGTTTCCGTGTCTAGAACGAGAATTTTTTCTGTGTAAAAATAATCGAAAATTTTGCGCATATCCTCTTCTTTATCAATGAGTTGATAATCGTGAGGGGTCGATTTTAGGCTAAAATCCTGCGATTTTTTTGAATCACCTGTCCCTTCGGTCGCAAATTCGGCAAATAAATCAAGCTGAAAATCTGTATTTTTTTTATTTTCTTGAGTTTTTTTAAAGAATTTGTTAATAAGTGTCTTAAACTCTAATTCCTCAAAGATTTTGCGTAATTCCTGCTCGTCGGGCTGCTCGCTTTTCAACTCGTCGGTCTTGAGCTCTATCGGCACGTCGGTTTTTATGGTTGCAAGAAATTTCGAGAAACGAATCTGCTCCACATTTTCCTCCACCTTCTTTTTCATTGCTCCTTTCAGCTTGTCGGTGTTTTCAAGCAATGACTCAATACTGCCAAACTCAGTGATGAGTTTCACCGCGGTCTTCTCGCCCACGCCGGGACAACCGGGAATGTTGTCGGAGGCATCGCCCATAAGTCCCAGCAGGTCGATAACCTGTAGGGTGGAGGAGATGCCGTATTTGGCTTTCACCTCTTCGGGACCCATCACCTCATAACCGCCGCCGTGGCGTGGACGGTACATCCGCACATTCTCCCTCACCAGCTGACCGTAGTCTTTGTCGGGAGTGAGCATGTAGGTGTCTATCCCCATGTCGCCAGCCTTGGTGGCAAGTGTTCCAATCACGTCATCTGCCTCAAATCCGGGCACTTCGAGAATTGGGATGCGCATGGCGCGCAACACCTCTTTTATTATAGGTACCGCTTTTTTTATGTCCTCGGGACAAGCCTCGCGCTGAGCTTTGTATTGTTCGTATGCCTCGTGGCGGAACGTTGGTCCAGAGGGATCGAATGCCACTCCAATGTGTGTAGGTTTTTCTTTCTCAAGCACTTCGTGCAGGGTGTTTACAAAACCAAGAATTGCCGATGTGTTAAGTCCCTTGGAGTTTATGCGTGGTGACTTGATAAAGGCATAGTATGCCCTGTAGATTAGCGCGTAAGCGTCTAAAAGAAATAGCTTTTCCATTATATTATGTTTTTTGAGTGTAAAATTACAAAAAAAATTTTCATTATCGCAATTTTTTCACTAATTTTGCATCAAAATTATGGAAATGGATTATATCTCGCTTATAAAACGACCCATAACGGATGAGTTGGATGACTTTAACAAGCTGTTTGATGAGGCGTTGTCGCATACTGACGGTATGCTGGCGCAGGCACTCGACCATATTCGCCGGCGTACAGGCAAGCGTATGCGTCCAATTCTCATTCTTCTTATGGCTCGCAATTATGGAATGGTAAGCTCTGCCACGCAGAATGCTGCTGTGGGACTGGAGCTGTTGCACACGGCAAGTCTTGTTCACGATGATGTGGTGGATGAGAGTGAGGAGCGTCGCGGACAGGCTTCGGTAAACGCCACATATAATAATAAGGTGGCGGTGCTTGTGGGCGATTATCTGCTGTCTACAGCGTTGCTCCATGTGTCGTTCACAAACAATCAGACAATCGTACAATATCTTGCCGAACTGGGACGGACTTTGGCAAGTGGTGAGATTCTTCAGCTTTCGAATATCTCTAATCAGGAAATCTCGGAAGAGGTTTATTATGAGGTGATTAAGCAGAAGACAGCCGCTCTCTTCGAGGCTTGTTGTGCCATCGGTGCGCTCTCGTCAGGTGCTGATGAGAACCAGATTGCAAAGGCTAAAAAATTCGGACAAGACCTTGGTGTGATGTTCCAGATAAGGGATGATATTTTTGATTATTATCCATCAACAGAAATAGGAAAACCAACGGGCAACGACATGGCTGAGGGTAAGCTCACCTTGCCTGTCATCTATGCTCTGAAACGTGGTGGTGATGAAAGCATGTATGAGCTTGCACGAAAGGTGAAGGCAGGAGATGTGAGTGCCGACGAGATTGCCAGGCTTGTGGACTATGCCAAGCAGGGTGGGGGAATAGAGTATGCCGAGAAGTGCATGGAAAATTTCCGCCGGGACTGTATGGATTATATCAATGAGGCTTGCACCGATCCTGAAATAAAAGCCGCACTCACGGGATATGTGGATTATGTGATACAGAGGAAGTTGTAAGTGAAGAATGAAGAGTGAAGAATAAAGAATCTTTTTGAACAAGCCTAATCATCCGCTTGTTATTTCCCTCAAAGATTCTTTATTCTTCACTCTTCATTCTTCACTTTCAAAAGAACTTAGTCTCCTCTCCAGTAACTTCGCTCAGCAGCAGGTTTGCCAAACGGCTTGTGCCAAGTCGCAGCCATTGGTTGGTGAGCCATTTTTCGCCCAGAACCTCTTTTACGATGGTGTAGTAGATGATTGCATCCATCACTGTGTTAAGGCCGCCAGCGGGCTTAAAACCTATCTGTATGCCTGTTTCCTCGTAGTATTCCTTGATAGCCTGGCACATCACGTAGGCAGCCTCTGGCGTTGCGGCAGGGCTTTCCTTGCCTGTCGAGGTCTTGATGTAGTCGGCTCCGGCATACATTGCTAATAGCGATGCTTTCTTTATGTTCTCGGCGGTCTTGAGGCATCCTGTCTCCAGAATCACCTTCATTTTCTTGTCGCCGCACACCTGTTTCAGCTCGCTTATCTCGTCGCATACAGCCTCGTAGTCGCCGCTCAGGAACTTGCCCACTGACATCACGATATCAATCTCTGTGGCGCCGTCTTTTATAGTCAGTGCAGTCTCGGCAACCTTTACCTCTAAAAGTGCCTGAGACGACGGGAAACTGCCCGAAACGCAGGCTATTTCAACGCCTTCCACTTCCAATGTGTCTTTCACCACCTCGGCAAAGCATGGATAAACGCATATTGTTGCCACGTGGGGCAGGTCAGGGTAGGCGTTTTCAAACTGGTTTACACGCTCTGTGAATGCCATCACGCTCACGTCGCTGTCGGTTGTCTTCAGCGTGGTAAGCTCCACGCTTCCCATGAGGAACTTTTTCACCTCCTGGGTGTCGTTCTCCAACACTCTTTCAGCAATGATTTTCTTTACTGTCTCGCGCACTTTCGTGTCGTTGAGCTTTGTGTTGTACTTGCTTAAAGCTTCTTCGTACTTGCTTCTGTTTTCTTTCATATCGTTTATTTTTATCAAATTATTCCCCAAGCATTATCCAGATTATACCTCCAACTAAGAAGAGAAAAACGATAATATTGAGAATGTTGTCCTCCTTTGTATTCTCTTTCCATTTGGTAAGTTTGTATATAAATCCTATTACCCATAAGCAAAACGTGGTAATCGATATAGGTTCTGGAATTGAAATGTCAGTAAATGCATTTAATCCCAAAATGATTAAAACCAACGCGTTGACGATTTCAAAACCGTAGTTGATAATCTTTTTCCTGTTTAGTTCCATAGTTATATTTATTTTTTTAGTTTCTCGTTTGAAATATGTCTCGTTTTGTCTCTTGATGTCTTTTTCTCAATGTTCTTTTTCAGCGCTTCTGTGAGGTCAACGCCGGTCTGGTTGGCTAGGCACATCAGCACCCATAACACGTCAGCCAGCTCATCGCCAAGGTCTGTTTTCTCGCCTTCCTTAAAACTCTGGTCTCCGTATTTCCGCGAGATTATTCTTGCCACTTCTCCCACTTCTTCAGTAAGAATTGCCATGTTTGTAAGTTCCGAAAAATAGCGCACGCCATAGGTCTTTATCCACTCGTCCACCATTTTTTGAGCCTCGCGTATTGTTATTTCCATAATATTATTCCTTGTTTTTAGTGTCCATACATATAGTTACAGGACCGTCGTTCAGCAGTTCCACTTTCATGTCTGCTCCAAACTCTCCTGTGCCTACAGGCTTGCCCAAAGCTTCGCTAAGACGCTGGCAGAACTCGTTGTAGAGTGGGATAGAGATGTCATGTTTAGCTGCTCTGAGCCACGATGGGCGGTTACCTTTCTTGTATGACGCAAACAGGGTGAACTGGCTGATGACGAGAATTTCGCCGCCAACATCCATAATCGACCTGTTCATCACTCCATTTTCATCGTCAAACACCCGCAGCCCAATCACTTTTTTCACCAGCCATTCCACATCTTCTTGGGTGTCTTCCTCGCATATACCAAGTAGTATGAGGTATCCCTTTTGAATGGCTGATTTCACAGTGCCGTCAATTGTCACCGATGCGTGACTCACTCTTTGTATTACTATTCTCATTATATGTGTCTTAGATTTTCTGCAAAATTACAAAGAAAAATCCAAACCGCAAAGCGTTTTTACTGATTGTTTTTGAAATATTCGTGAACAATCTGTGCTTTTGCTGCGCCTATAGCTTCTGTAAGCTGCAGGAGCTCTGCCTCCCGTATCTGTTTTACGCTCTTAAATGCCTTTAAAAGTGCCTCTTTGGTCTTCGGACCAATGCCTTTTATGTCGTCCAGTTCCGAGTGCAGGGCGTGCTTTGAACGCTTGTCTCTGTGGAATGTTATAGCAAAGCGATGTACTTCGTCCTGTATGTGCGTGAGCAGCTTGAACAGTTCGCTGTCGGTCTTCATTCCTATCACCATTGGCGGAAATCCGTAGAGCAGTTCGTTGGTGCGGTGGCGGTCATCCTTGGCGAGACCTGCTATTGGGATATTTAGGTGCAGCTCGTCCTCAATCACCTCTCTTATCATTTCCATCTGTCCCTTTCCACCGTCGGCGATTACGAGGTCGGGCAGGGGCTGCTGCTCCTCCGTAAGTCTTGTATATCTGCGTCTCACAACCTCTTTCATCGAGGCATAATCGTCAGGGCCTGTCACCGTTTTTATGTTGTATTTGCGGTAGTCCTTCTTGCTTGGCTTCGTCTTCTTAAACACCACGCATGCCGCCACGGCATCGGTTCCGCTGATGTTTGAGTTATCGAAACACTCTATCTGATACGGCATTTTAGGCAGTTTCAGGGCATCTTGAATCTCCTTCATCAGTCTCACTGACTTCTGTTCGGGATTCAGCTTCTCTGTCTGTTTCAGACGGTCAAACTTATACTGTTTGCAGTTCATCACCGACAGGTCGAGAAGTGTCTTTTTGTCGCCTCTTTGCGGCACGGTGATGGTCACTCCCTCAAGGTCTATGTCCAGCTCTATGGGCAGGATTATCTCCCGTGAGTTGCTTTTAAACCGCTCACGCATCTCTATTACGCCCAACTGCAGCAGTTCCTCGTCGCTTTCTTCCAGCCGCTTTTTATATTCAAAGGTGAACGACTGGTTGATGCTGCCGTTGCTCACGTGGATATAGTTGATGTAGGCTATTTTTTCATCGCTGGTTATCGACAGCACGTCTACGTTGTTTATGGTGTGGCTCACCACCTCGCTCTTCGACGTAAACTGCTCTATCAGCAAATATCTGCGCTTCATCTCCTCGGCTTCCTCAAAGCGCAGCTCGTCTGCCAGTCGCATCATTTCTGCCTTTATCTCCAGCAAAATCTGCCGTGTGTTGCCTTTCAGAATCTCTCTTGCTTGAGCTATGTTGCGCTGGTATTCCTCCATGCTCTGCTTTCCCACGCACGGTGCGCCACAGTTTTTTATGTGGTATTCCAGGCAAACACTGTGTTTTTTATGCTCTAAGGAGTCCTTTGTTATGGGAAACTGGCATGTTCTGGGGTGATACAGCTTCTTTATGAGGTCGAGCACGGCGTACATGCTGCCTAAGTGCGAGTAAGGTCCGAAATACGTGCCCCATTTCTTGTTTATTATCCTTGTCTTGAAGATGCGTGGAAACATTTCGTTTGTCACGCAGATGCTCGGATATGTCTTTCCGTCCTTTAAAAGTACGTTGTAGCGTGGATTGTATTTCTTTATCAGACTGTTTTCCAGCAAAAGCGCGTCTTCCTCGGTGTTTACCACCGTGTAGGATATGTCCCAGATCTTGCTCACCAGCACTTTTGTCTTAAAACGGTCCACTTCGCTGTGAAAATAAGAAGAAACACGGTTTTTCAGGTTCTTTGCCTTTCCTACATATATAATAGTATGGTTATCGTCATAGTATTGGTAGCTGCCCGGTTTCTCGGGCAGCCTACTTACTATTTCTTTCAGATATTTCAGTCTTTTCTCGTTTTCTTCCTTAGTCATGGCACTCAACACTAAACACTGATAAGCGTTGTCATTTCTGTTATTCCTTCAAAAAGGTCTCTGCCGTGAAGTCCCTCATCGGTGATTTCTATAATGAAGTTAACGTAAGTCTTCTTTGGATTGAATTTGTTTACGAGATTCAGTGCGGCTTTCATCGTTCCGCCTGTTGCCAGTAAATCGTCGTGCAGAAGCACTACGTCGTTCTCGTTGATTGCGTCGGTGTGAATCTCAATCGTGTCGGTGCCGTATTCCTTGCCATAGCTTTCCTTAATTGTTTCGGCTGGTAGTTTCCCAGGTTTACGGCAGAGCACCACACCAGCGTTCAGCTTTAATGCAAGTGCAGATGCCAACAGAAATCCGCGGCTCTCTATACCTACGATTTTTGTTATGCCTTTGTCCTTGTACATCTCGTACAATTCGTCTACCATTATTTGCAGACACTCGGCATTTTTAAATAGTGTTGTCACGTCGCGAAAGTTAATTCCCGGCTGTGGAAAGTCAGGTATGCAACGCAAATTGTCAATCAATGTTTTGTTGTTCATAATCAATTATTTATCTATTAAAGTTTCACTTCTTTGTTTCACGTGAAACATGGCGTGTGACGCTTTGTTTCACGCTCCGCTCGGCGGCGTCCTTTGCTCAATGATTCTTCATTCTTCACTCTTCATTTCCCTACCTTCCCAGCAGCACCAGCATCACGTTTATGTCGCTTGGCGATACTCCGGGTATTCGGCTTGCCTGTGCCAGATTCTCCGGATCGATGCTTTCTAATTTCTGGCGTGCTTCGGTCGACAGCTGCGTCAGTTCGCTGTATTTGAAATGCCCCTTTATGTTGATGTTTTCCAACCGGTGCATTTTCTCGGCAACCATCCGCTCGCGCTCGATGTAACCCTTATATTTTATTTTTATCTCGGCTGCTTCGGCAATTTCTTCCTTGCGGTCGAGTGGGGCGTTTATCGCACGTTTCAGCGACGGCACGATTTCTGCGAGATTCTCCATTGTTATCTGTGGACGTGCGAGGAGGTCTATCAGCTTGCATCCTTCGCGCAGTGGTGTTGTTCCTATTGCCTCGAGCGCACCGTTTATTTCTTTCGGTTTTACTGCTTTGTTCTTGCAGAAGCTTTCGATTTCTTCGATTGCTTCCTTTTTCTTCATCCACCAGTCGTAGCGGTCGCGCTTTGCCAGTCCGAGGTTGTATGCCTTTTCTGTCAGCCGTGCATCTGCATCGTCCTGACGTAACAGTATTCTGTATTCTGCTCTCGATGTAAACATGCGGTAAGGCTCATCCACTCCCTTTGTCACGAGGTCATCGATGAGTACACCTATATAAGATTCATCGCGGTGCATCATAAACGGTTTGCCGCCTGTGCAGAAAATTGCGGCGTTTACACCGGCTACGGTGCCCTGACCGCCTGCCTCCTCATAGCCGGTGGTGCCGTTCACCTGTCCTGCAAAGAACAGTCCTGCGATTATTTTCGATTCCAACGAATGCTTTAGTTGTGTGGGGTCGAAGAAATCATATTCTATGGCGTAGCCAGGACGGTAGACCTCCACATCTCTCAATGCAGGTATCTTGCGCAGTGCCTCTATCTGCACATCCATGGGCAGGCTCGAAGAAAAGCCGTTCAGGTACATTTCGTTGGTGTCTTCGCCTTCTGGCTCAAGAAACAGTGGATGCAGGTCCTTGTCGGGGAAGGTCATAAGCTTGGTTTCTATCGAAGGACAGTAGCGCGGACCTATGCTCTGAATCTGTCCGTTGTATAGCGGTGAGTCTGCAAGACCGGAGCGCAGGGTGTCGTGTACAGCCTTGTTGGTGTAGCATGTCCAGCACGGCAGTTGCTTAAGAATCTTGTGTGGAGCGAAGAAGCTGAACTGATGAAAATCGTTCTCGCCCTCCTGTATCTCCATCTCATCGAAATGCACCGTGCGTTTGTCTATCCTCACGGGCGTGCCGGTCTTCATCCTTTCCGAACGGATGCCGTGGCGTGTTATGCTCTCGGTGAAATGCGGCACGGCTGGCTCTGCGCACCGTCCTCCAGCCACCATCTTACGTCCTATGTGCATCAGTCCGTTGAGGAAAGTGCCTGCGGTCACCACCACAGCCTTTGCTCTCAGCTCTGCTCCCCAGATGGTCCTTACTCCCGTCACCTCCGTCTGTTTTTTGCCGTTGGCGTCGGTATACTCATGCGTCAGCAGCTCGTCTGCCTGGTCCTGCCAGATACTGAGGTTGGGTGTGTTGTCGAGCACGCTCCGCCATTCCCAAATGAATTTAGCGCGGTCGCACTGCGCTCTCGGGCTCCATACGGCAGGACCTTTGCTGCGGTTGAGCATACGGAACTGTATGGCTGTGGCGTCGGTCACCCTTGCCATCTGTCCTCCCAGAGCGTCAATCTCGCGCACTATCTGCCCTTTGGCAATTCCTCCAATGGCAGGGTTGCAGCTCATCTGCGCAATCTTGTTCATGTCCATGGTCACAAGACAGGTTCTTGCGCCCATGTTGGCGGCGGCGGTGGCTGCCTCGCATCCTGCGTGTCCTCCGCCGATTATCAGTACATCATACTTAAAGTCCATCGTGTATTGATTTATTGGGCTATATTGATTAGTTTGCAGCCTAAGGCGGTCTCAATCTTCGCTATAGTCTGCATGGTGAAGTTGTGTCTGCCTGTCATCCATTTAGATATTTCCGATTCCCTCTTATGGAGTTGGTTGGCAAAATCTTTTTGTGTGAGGTTCTTTGCTTTTAGAACTTCACTTATGCGTTCTGCTATTCCGAAAGAAAGCTCAAATTCGGCTTTCTGTTCTTCTGGAATGGTAGCGAGACATTGAGAGAACATTCCAACATTATCGTTTTGTTCTATCGTCTTTAATTTTGCTGTCATCATAGGTATACTAATTTAATTTTACTGCAAAATTAAGTATAATTTTTCGCATATGTTCACTTTTAAGTGAATGTTTAAGAAAAATTCACTAACAAAAGTACACATGGAATATTTTTCTGATTTACTTTAGTACAAGTTTCATTTTTTACATTAGAAATGATGTCTTACTAAGAAATTTGCATACATTGCCCCATAGTCCAACCCAAACATAGATATAGTGTTGACATTCAGGATATTGTGTGCTTTCATAGTCCAACCCATAGTCCAACCCAAGTCCAACCTCCTTGAAAACGACTCATTTGTTAGCGGAAACGACTCCTTCAGACTTACAAATGATACAAATAGAGTTGTAAACTTCGACAACAGAATCCTGAATCGGCGATTTGCGCCGCTATTTCGCCGATTTAGCCTTCCAAATCGTTGATTTAGAAGGCTGATTTGGCGATTAATAATCTTATGATAAAATGCAAAAAGTAAATTTAAGTGACGGTCGGGTTGGACCTGGGTTGGACTATAAATATGTATAACAAATTGTCACACAGTATATTATCCTCTATTGGGTTGGACTATGATGTATTTGCCGGATAAATTACATAAAATTGATAACTATTCTCTAATTGCAAATTAAAAGAAATTACCAAATACAAACCCTGAGATTGTAGCCATGACGATAACGAGGGCTACGTAAACAACCGTTTTCTTCGTTCCCAACACACCACGGATAACCAGCATGTTCGGCAACGACAATGACGGGCCAGCCAATAACAAGGCTAAAGCCGGACCTTTTCCCATACCCGAAGCCAGCAACCCTTGAATAATCGGCACTTCTGTCAGAGTGGCGAAATACATGAAGGCTCCGGTGAAACTGGCAAAAAAGTTGGACAACAGTGAGTTGCCGCCTACAGCCCATTCAATCCAGCTGTTAGGGATAATGCCTGCAACAGCCGTATTGTCATGTGTTGAGCCAAGCAGGAAGCCTGCCGTTACCACACCGATTGCCAGCAAAGGCATTATCTGTTTGGCAAAGCCCCATGACGACAGCGCCCATTCCCTGTTTTCTTCATCCCGCTTGTCGAACAGCAGAATGACGGAAAGGGCGGTAATCGCCACAATCATCGGCACAAGCGGAATCATTTTCGCATTGTCGATAAACTGATTGGCAAGGATTGTGGAAACAATTGTTGCCATTGCTCCAATCGCCACCCACAGAGTGCGCAGTTTCAGTATCTTGACAAGCGACCAGCACAGCAGAAGCGACAATGCGCCGACAATATGCCATTTATAGGTGAAGATGCTATTCCACAGCCCTGTGTCGGATGAGTCGGGGGCGCCCCAATTAGCAAAAACAAGAATAAGCACCAGCGTGAAGAAATGGAATGAGGTCTGCCACATCGGACGTTTCTCTGGTGGTGGTACGATGTTCATCTGTTCTTCTTTCTTGGCTTTCTCTTCATTGCGGAAAATGAAAGACATAGCCAATCCGATGATGACAGAGAAAAGCATTGCGCCGATTATTCGTGCCACGCCCATTTCCGGACCGAGAATCCTGGCTGTCAGGATAATAGACAGAATACTGATTGCCGGGCCGGAATATAGAAATGCTATGGCTGGTCCCAATCCTGCACCACGCTTATAAATGCTTGTAAATAGTGGAAGTATCGTACATGAGCATACGGCAAGAATACTGCCAGAAACAGCTGCAACCGTGTAGGATAGCCATTTCTTGGCATTTGCGCCGAAGTATTTCAGCACCGACCCCTGACTGACAAACACGGCGATGACTCCAGCGATGAAAAAGGCTGGCAACAGACACAGTACTACGTGTTCCTGTGCATACCATCTGGCAAGATCCAGCGTTGCGGCGACGGCTGTCATAAACCGCTCGCTGTCAAGTGGCAGAAAAAATACTGCCACAAACACAGCGATAATCCAAAACAGGATTTTCAATTCTTTTTTTGTATCCATACGAGATTTATTAAATACCCAACAACTGCTTCACCTCACTTTCAGAGGGGATGTGCCCTTTTATCTTCACTGCTCCGTCTGCCATGACCGCAGGAGTTGCCATCACACCGGAATTTAGAATCTCCACAATATCCTCCACCTTTGTGAGTGTTGCATCGATATGGTTTTCATTTATCACTTTCTTGATAATCTGATAGGTTGCCTTGCATTTGGCGCAACCTGTTCCCAAAACTTTTATTTCCATACTTTTTTCTTTTTTTATTTATAAAAATATTGTTATGCAATAATATATTCCTATGCCCACAAAAAGACAGCCGACAATCCCGTTCAGCCATTTTTGTACGGTCTGCATCTTGCCGTAAAAACTGCCGATGTGCTGTACGCTGAATGCTAATATCCAGGCGACTGCCAGGACGGGCAATGCAGTGGCTACGGCGAAAAGTGCGGGCAGCAGATAGCCGAGGGTTGCGGTGGCGGACATCGGTATCAGCATTCCGAAATAGAACACGCCGCTTGTGGGACAGAATGCCATGGCGAACAGCATTCCAAGCAGAAGTGCTCCCAAGCCGCCTTTGCGTGCCAACCCCTCACCATTGCCGTTGAAACCGAATGGGGGCAGTTTCAGCTTGCTGCCGAACATCATAAACACCCCTATTATCACCAGTGCGGGACCGAGAATGCTCTCCCCGTATTTGCCTATGAACTTTTGGATTCCAAACAGACTTGCGCCCTCTCTCAATATCATTATCAGTACTATTCCCAAAGCGGTATAGGCAATAACGCGTCCGAGGGTGTACAGGAGTCCGTTTAGGAAGATTCTGCGGCGATTTTCTATGTCCTTACCGATGAAGCCTACAGCCGCAATGTTTGTTGCTAAGGGACATGGGGAAACGGCAGTGAGCAGTCCCAAAAGAAAAGCCGTTAAGGCAGGGGCAGTGCTGCTGTCCAATAAGGTCTGTAACCATTCCATAGATATTCTATTTTAATAACGCTTTTACCTTTTTAATCACTCCGTTTTTGAATGCTTCGGGATTCTTTTTGGCATTGCTGAAACTAAACTCGGTCATGTTGTTGCGTGTTTCCCTGCCGTCTTTCCATTTGTTGACGTAAAGCGACGACCATGTCACTTCGTATTTGTCGGCTATTTTCTCACCCTCTTTAGTCGATATGTCCACAATTTTGAATACCACGGTTCCGTTTTTCAGTTCTTTGGCAAACGTCGTGTTCACCAGCTCGCGTGTGTTCTTTTCGATAGCCATACAGGTGGCGCAGCGTTGTTTGCCGTGAAAATACAGTATTTCCACACGGTTGCGTGTTTTTTGAGGCTGTGCCTGCGTCATTTTTGCGATGTTTTCCTTTTTCGTCTCATTGTTGCCGTAAGCAGTCAGCCCACAGCAAACGGCTAAAGCTAAAATCAATTTTCTCATACTTCTAATTTTTAAATTGTTAAACATATATTCGTATTTCGTAAAACAACGAACAATAAGCTCAAAAAAAGTCGTTATTCACAACAACTTTCTTTTTTGCACGCGCATTGTCTGAAGAATCCTGAAAATAGCGTGGACGCCATCTTCCAGTTCTCCCGGTTGATACAGTATTTCACTTTCGGAGTTTCTATCTCCCCTTGTATCAGTCCCGCATCTTTCAACTCTTTTAGATGCTGTGAAACTGTCGCTTTCGAGATGGGCAACACCTCATGAATATCTCCGAAAAAGCAAGTGTCCTGTTTTATCAGAAATTCAAGGATTGCCATTCTTGCCGGGTGTCCCATTGCTTTGGCAAAGCGGGCGATTTGTTCCTGTTTTATTGTATAATCTCTGTTTTCCATCTTCATGATTTTTGTTTGTTGTTCGCAAAATTACGAATAAAAGTTGTGCTCCCCAAATATTATGAAGCTTTTTTCAATGGAAAACACAAATAATTGATTTAAGTCAACCGTGCCGCAGCTTCTATACTGTTTTCGGCAGTGGCAAGTCATTTCTTTCATAACATCCACTATGCAGTGATTTCTTTGGCATAAAAATATATATGCAACAAGGTGAAATTATATACGATTACATATAAAATAGTCTTGTTTTATGCTTTTTACATTAGAAATGATATAATTTGAGGAAAAATTTGTAATTTTGCATCCGAAAGAATATAATTTCGTATGGAAAAGACAAAATTATCTATGACAGTGAAGGCTCTGCGCAAGGAATACGGACTTACGCAGGAAGATCTCGCCATGAAGTCTGGTGTGGGGCTCTGTTTTGTCCGTAACCTCGAACAGGGAAAAGCCACTTTGCGTATGGACAAGGTCAACCAGTTGCTTGACCTCTTTAATTACGAGTTAACACCAAGTAAGAAGTCATGAGACAGGCAAAGATAAAGAGAAAAAGCAGTACAAACAACTGATAGCAGAGCGGCTGAGTCGCCTGGATATACCGCAAAAGCGGTCACACTAAAAAACATCTGTGTGACCGCTTTTGCGTTTTTTAGTGTTTAAGTTTTATATCTCATTCAATTTCTCCAGCGTTTGAGATGAGGAAAGAACTGGCGCATCATATCTTTTGCCTGTTCTTTAGTTAAGTTCTGCCCTGACTGCTTGTTGATTTCTTCGGTGAACTGTGCGCAGTGGTCAATCATCTGCTCCATAGTCATGTCCTGCGTGAATTTGCCGTCCTTGTAGCAGTAGATGCAGTAATCTTCATTTTGAGAGCCGTCGGTGTTTGTGCCGAGAGTTTCGTTTGTGAGCGGCATTCCGCAGCTCTGACAGAATTTTTGTTCCATATCGTTTTTTCTTTTTTTGCCCTTTAGTCCTTGATGGGGCAGGTTATTAAATGCAAAAGCGCAGACTACTATGCCTTACGTCCTAAGTTGATGGTCCTGAGAAAACCTTGTGTACAGATGTAGTGATAGCAGCCCACGCTATAGCGTGAGAACCATCATGCAATCTTTGTACACGTTTGAAAGTTTCTCAGGTTTTCAACTTACAAGATAAGCATAACGCTTCTTTTTATTTTACTCATGTCGTGGAGAGGGGCGCCCCAATCCAGCTGCAAAATTACTAATTTTATTTGATAATCTCTTACGTTTGAGTGTTTTTTTACTTAATTAGTCATTTTCTGGTTTCAATGGTCCATAAAAATAGGAAGCCGTGGCTCCGCCGTCCATCAGGAAATCAGCCCCCGTGATGAAGGCTCCCTGGCGGCTCATCAGCAGTTCGGCAACGTTTGCCACTTCATCGGCTGTCCCTGGTCGTCCTGCCGGACACTTGGCAAACATATTCTTGTAGAAGTCGCCGCGTGGACCGTTGAACTCATCGAGGGCAAGCGGCGTGACGATGATGCCCGGCGATATGGAGTTGATGCGTGCGCCGCGCTCACCCCATCTTACCGCCTCTGCCATCACACGCTTCACGTTGCATCGTTTTGCCATTTGATAGGCGTGCAGCGTGTCGCGGATGTTCTGTGGTTGCAGCAGGTCGAGCGAGAGCAGTTCCTCGGTTGGCGTGGTGGCGAGAAGACGGTCTTCCTCGGGAGTGAGGGCAGGCATACGGTGTCCCGACTGGCTGGATATTGTTACACCCGTGCCACCGGCTTGAATCACTTTTCCCACTTCCTCCAGCAATACGGCGGTGCCGTACAAATCCACTTTCAGTATGGTCTCTATGGAAGCCTGGCTCGGCGATACGCCTGCGGCATTTACCAGCATCGAAATCTCCCCATGTTTCCGTGCTTCGTCAATCAAAGCGAGTATGGACTCGCGGGAGGCGAGGTTCATCTCAAACGGCAAAGTGTCGAATCCCGCCTTGTTCATCGTGTCGCAAATCCCCTCGGCATTGCTCATGCTTCTGTCGCCCACGATGATTTTCATGCCGTAGCCCATGCGCCGGGCTATCGCCATGCCTATCTGACCGGCTCCGGTCAATATCATTATATTCTTCTTCATATCTTATTTATTTACACTATAGCTCAGCCATACGGTGTTACCCATTCGCTCCACGTCGTTAAGAGTCAGCATTGTAGGAGGATTATCAGCTTGCTTTATACCGTCGAATACGGCAGCCATTCCAGCTCTGCCGTCGATGCCTCCGCCAATCATGACGCTGACCTCATCGAGCAACCCTGCCTGGAGAAACGCTCCGTTGATATGCCCTCCGCCAACGATGCCGAGCCGTCTCACTCCGAACTTGTCGCCAAGAATCTCCACCGCCCGACGCAGGTCTATGCCGTTCTTGCCGCATGCAATCCATGAAATTCCGTTTGCTGTGAGATACTTGTGATATTCCTGCGGGCATTGCTCGTCTGTGATTACCAGCAGATTATCGTCCGACGCATTTTCCGGCCATTTCAACGTTCCGTGGGTGTCGACGGCAATATCATAATTGTCGGCGGAATGAGCCATAAAATACTTTTCCTCACCGATGGGAGCGGCATCATTTGCCTTAAACGGTTCCGGCAACGCATAGTGCATCTGCCGGCTCACCCGTCCTTCGAGCACTGCGTCAAACTCCAGTCGGTCAAGAGCCTGGTAGTAAACATCTGTTTTATCAATATCGGCGGTCATCGTGCAGTCTATGCGGCCGTCCACCGACGACATCATGTGACAAATTACATACGGTTTCATACTCATCTTTTTTTATTGTTTGTTCAACTTTTGCAATTCTGCTGCAAAGGTAACGATATTTCCCCATACAGGCGTTATCCGGATTACAGATTTTCTAACCCTAATTACCTTTGAGCCCTCTGTGGCGTGTCTTGTGCAATCATTGGCTATTATCTTCAAAAATAATCATTGCCCAAACACATCCGTTCGATAAAAAACATTAATTTTTTATTTTAAATTTTGTGCTTCTCTCTTTTATTCGTATCTTTGTCACAGAAAACGAAATTCATCCGCCGGTGAATTAACCGCCGGTGAATTTGTTAAAGGATTGATGTATGAGATTTTACGACAGAGAAGAAGAGCTGAAATTGTTGCGTGAAGTGCAAGAACAGTCGTTCAGTGACCATTCACGCTTTACTGTGGTTACCGGACGCAGACGTGTCGGGAAGACTAAGCTCGTGCTGAAAAGTTGTGAGGGGCAGCCAACTGTTTATCTGTTTGTGGCTCGGAAGAATGAGGGAGAGCTTTGCGATAAATTCGCACAGACAATAGGTCGGGCGCTTGATGTGCACTTTCCTTCCGGCTCGGGAAAATTCGTTGATGTTTTCACCTCATTGATGGAGTTGGGGCGATACCGTAAGTTCAATCTTGTTATTGATGAGTTCCAGGAGTTTTTCTATATTAATGAGTCGGTGTTCAGTGAGATGCAGGACGTGTGGGACAGGTATAAGGACAGCACACATGTCAATCTTATAGTGAGCGGTTCTGTATATACGCTTATGTATCGTATATTCAAGGATGCCCGTGAACCGTTGTATGGCAGGGCCGACCGCAATCTGAAAATAATGCCGTTCACCACAACCGTGCTGAAAAACATTATGGCAGATTTTAATCCCGACTATGGCAGTGATGACCTTCTTGCTCTATACACTTTCACTGGAGGAATACCAAAGTATGTGGAACTTCTGTTAGAAGCCGGTGCCTATACTATGTCAGACATGGTGGACTTTATGATACGTTCGGACTCTCCTTTCCTTGATGAGGGCGACTATCTTCTTATACAGGAATTTGGCAAGAAATACGGCAATTATTATTCGATACTCTCCACAATTGCCTCGGGACGGAACACAATGGCAGATATCCTTGCAGTGTTTACGGGCGGCAGCGTAGGAGGACAGATGAAGCGGCTTGAAGAAGATTATGCAGTGATAGGGCGCAAACGTCCAGTGCTCGCAAAGGAGGGGACACAGAATGTGCGCTATGAGATTGCCGACAATTTCCTGCGCTTCTGGTTCAGGTATATCAACCGTAACCGTGATTTCATCGAGAGCGGCAATCTGAAAGGGCTCGCCGAACTGATAAAAGCCGATTACCCCACTTATTCGGGCATGGTGCTTGAGAGGTATTTCCGCCAACAACTTTCCGAACAGATGAACTACAGGAATATCGGTTCATGGTGGGAAACATCCAAGGGAAAGGGCATCCCGCAAAATGAGGTGGACATCGTGGCAATATATGCTGACAATAAAAAGGTGCTGATAGGAGAGGTGAAGCGGCAGCGGAAAAACTTTAAGCCCGAACTGCTGCAACAGAAAGCAGACATGTTGCGCACAAAGCTTTTCCACAAATTTTCCATAGAGACACGGTGCTTTACGTTGGATGATATGTGAAAAGATTTGTAATGCTCACTCACGTAAAATCTTTCATTTTATTTTCCACCTTTTTGGCTCGTTTCGGGCTTAAAAGGTGATGTTTTTCGTATCTAAAATTCGATAAAATGAGTTTTCTCAGCCCTCAAACTTCGATAAAATGAAAATTTTGTGTTCTCAAACTTCGATAATTTAGTTAAAATGATTGAAAATATTGCATAAATGTCATTATGCCCATTCATCATCGTATGATAATGCCGTGTGGCCTCTTTCACTATGTGCAGGTGGATTATCGTACATATTTTATATCATAAAAATCTATTTATCTAAATTTTAAATGGAAAGCTTGTTGTAATGGAAAAACAAATTGTATATTTGCACCTGCAAACGAGACAACTGATTACTTGACAAAAGCAAAAACTATTAAAACAATAAGTAAAATTATGACAAACATTCATTTAAAATCAGCATTGGCAATGCTTATGCTCTCATGGAATGCGCTGACTCATGGACAGAACAATATCCTGTGGTATGACCGTCCCGCCTCGCATTGGGTAGAGGCCTTGCCGCTTGGTAACGGCCGTTTGGGCGCAATGGTATATGGAGGTGTGAAGAGTGATACCATTCAGTTGAATGAGGATACATTTTGGAGCGGTTCGCCCTATAACAATGTAAATTCCAAGGCTCTTGCGGTGCTGCCGGAAATACGTGCGGCAATAGACAGCGGAGACTACCAGAAGGCACAGTATCTTTCGATGCACAATATTACTGCCGACCGCAACGTCACGGGGCACGGTATGATGTATGAGTCGGTGGGAAACCTGATTTTTACATATCCTAATCTTAACTCAGAAAACTACCGGCGTCAGCTGAGTCTCGACGATGCTGTCTGTACCACCGCCTTTTGTGCTGACGGTGTGAACTATGAACGGGAAATATTCACTTCTTTTACAGACAACTTGACCATCATACGGCTCAAGGCATCGAAGAAGGGACGGCTTGATTTCAACGTTGCCTTTACGGGACCGCTAAAACGGCAGCGCGTGACTGCTGACGTGACTGCTGACGGCACCAGAGGCGACGAGCTCCGCATATTCAGCCGTCCCACCCAGTCGAATGCAGAAAACATACCCAACGGGCTTCATTGCATCACACTTGTGAAGGTTGTGAATAATGGCGGCAGCCGCACCTGCAGCGGCAACAGTATCGGCATAAACGGTGCCACTGAGGTTGTGATACTGGTGTCTTCTGCCACCAATTTTGTTAGCTATGACAACATAACGGGCGATGCCGGAGCACGGGCACGCCAAGCCATGGATAAGTTTCTTGCCAAAGGCAATCCGATTAAAACATACAATAAGGCACTTGCCGACCACAAGGCGTTTTATCACAAGCAGTTCAACCGTGTGACTTTGGACTTGGGACACAACGCCCGGCAAGAGGCAAAACCAACGGACATACGCATCAAGGAATTTTCTGAGACCAACGACCCGGGACTTACTGCCACATATTTCCAGTTTGGAAGATATCTGCTGATTTCATCGTCGCAGAAAGGTAGTCAGCCGGCAAACCTGCAGGGAATATGGAATCCCGATGCCGACCAATATCCGGCGTGGGATTCAAAGTACACAACCAACATCAATGTGGAGATGAACTACTGGCCGGCAGAGGTTTGCAACCTCAGCGAATGCCATGAGCCTTTCCTGCAAATGGTAAAAGACGTGAGTGAGACAGGCCGTAGCTCGGCTTCGGTGATGTATGGTGCCAGAGGGTGGACGCTGCATCACAACACCGACATCTGGCGCTCTACAGGCTCCGTTGACTATGCCTCGTGCTCTATCTGGCCCACATGCAACGCTTGGTTCTGTTCTCATCTCTGGGAGCACTATCTTTATACTGGCGACCGCCGCTTTCTGGCAGACACCGCCTATCCCATAATGTCGGAGGCATGCCGCTTCTATATGGATTTTCTTGTGCGCGAGCCTAAGACGGGGTATCTTGTAGCCTCGCCGTCGACATCGCCTGAAAACCATCCCGGATTTGCTAAATATTTTGACGATGTGTTCAACAAGGAACAGTCACCTGCGATATTTGCCGGTGTGGCAATGGATAATCAGATGATTTACGACTTGCTGCTCACCACCCGCCAGGCTGCCGCGGCTCTTAACCGAGACAAGGCTTTTGCCGACAGTCTTGACATGATAAGCCGCCAGCTTCCGCCGATGATGGTGGGAAAGTACGGACAGGTGCAGGAATGGCTTGAGGACTGGGACCGTGAATATTCCGGCCATCGTCATGTGTCGCATCTGTGGTGCGCATATCCCGGGCGGCAGGTGTCGCCCTATGCCAATCCCGTTGCTGCGGCAGCTGTACGCAAGTCGCTCATCGGTCGCGGTGATGCTTCGCGTGGATGGTCTATGGGGTGGAAGGTGTGCCTGTGGGCACGCCTGCTTGACGGCAATCACGCCTATCGTCTGATTCAGAACCAGCTGAAACTGAAATCACCTTATGCCACCATACGCGATCAAGACGGCGGCACTTATGCCAATATGTTCGATGCCCATCCGCCGTTCCAAATTGACGGCAACTTCGGCTGTTGTGCCGGCATTGCCGAGATGCTGCTGCAGAGTCACGACGGCACAATACATCTGCTGCCCGCGCTTCCCGATGTATGGGCACAGGGAAAAGTTTCCGGACTTAAGGCAAGAGGCGGTTTTGAGATTTCTGAAATGTTGTGGGAAAAAGGACAGCTCAAATCGGTTACAATACGTTCGGCATTGGGCGGCAACCTGCGCCTGCGTTCTGAAAAGCCGTTACGCCTGTCTGGCGGCGGTGCTCTCAGCGAGGCATCGAGTGCTGGGAATCCCAATGAGCTGACACAGCCCTACGCCATGCCTGCCCCCAAGGTGAAGGATATGGCAAAGGTGGCAGTTATCCCAACGGCACAGGCACATACATACGATATTCCTACAACAGCCGGTGGCACATACGTGTTTGAAGTTGCCGAATAATCGGCTCACTGTGACTTGCTGTTCTCATAGAACTCGCGTGGCAGGCAGCCGGTAAGTTTCTTGAAACAGCGGCTAAAGTATTTCGGGTCGGAGAATCCGCTTTTAAAAGCCACTTCCGATACACGCATTCCTCCGCCTTGCATCAGCAGTCGCTTTGCGTAGTTTATGCGGGTGTTCAGCACATAGTTGTTGGGTGAACAGCCAAATATATGTTTCATGCGTATGAAAAGCACGGTGCGGCTCACGTTCATGGCGTTGGCTATATCAATAACGGCGAGGTCGGCATTGTCGATGTTGTCCTCGACATAGGCTTTAAGCCTTTGGGCAAATTGCCGGTCCTCGCTGTTAAGCTGATTTTCTTCTTCATGCACCTCCTGCACGCTCTCGGATATCGATAGCAGTTCTTTTATGCGGTCGCCAAGCACTTCCAGCTGCTGCTTGCTTGTAAGCTGCTCATGCTTCAGTTCGCGTTTCAGTGTACGGATATACCTCACAATGAACCATACAGCGAAAAAGAGAATTGCCAGCAGCAGGCCGTAGAGCATCCATGCCAATGGCGTCTCGTTGAAATAAGCGGCGCGGTGCAGCGTGATTACCACCTCGTTGTCCACCCATACGCCGTCGCCGTTGGTTGACTTTATATGCAGTTTATAGGTGCCGGGCGACAGCTTGACATAATTAAGTTCATTGTTGCGTGTGTAGCGCCATTGACTGTCAACACCTTCCAGACGGTAGGTGTATATGATGTCTTCGTTTTTATTATAGTCAAGGGCGGCAAAGCGTATGTTGAAATTCTGCTCGTCGGCAGACAGCCATACTTCCTGTTCGCAGTCGAACACAATTGGAGGTATGAAACTGCTCTTTGCCATCTGCTGCTGGCTGAGAGTAAGTATGCCGCGGGTTGTTCCCAGCACCATACGCCCGTCTACCAGCCGTGCAGGGGTGGCTTCTGTAAACACCTCGCCCGCCTCGGTCAGCATACGCCAGTAGTTGGTGGCTATGCCTGTGGCTGTGTTCAACAGGCTTATTGAGCCCATTGAGACAATCCACAGTGTGCCGTCGGGAGCCTCTGTCAAGGTTTGGTTCATGTCGGAGGATATGCCTTCTTTCACTGAATAATGCCTGAATTCAATGTTGTCGCTGAGCAGGTTGTTTGACAAAACCTTTTCTGTGCCGCCTCCCGATGTGGCAACAAAAAGTTCTCCTTTGCCTGTCCTGAGAATCTCCATGACATAATTGCTGCTTATGCTTGACGGTGTGTCAGGACGGCGTTGGTTGACATAAAAGTGCATCCTGCCATAGTCTTGATTCAGTGAAACGGTGTATAGTCCGTCATTGGTGCCAATTAGGGCGTTGCCTTCAGCCGTTATCCACAGACAGCGGCTTTTCACACCCGATTTAGGGAATTGTTTCAGAAGGTTGTTGCAATTTATGAAGCGCATTCTGCCATCTGCCATCTGCTCTCCTATGTTCAGACCTCCGCCATAGGTTGCCACCACGATGCGGTGCCTGTTGTCTTCTGCAATATCATATATGTTTTCACAATTTATACTGTAGGGATCACCTGTCTCCGGCATGAAGTGGGACAGGTTGAAGCCACCGGCATACGGAGTAAGGCGGAACAGACCGTCAGGCTTGCAGCCTATCCAGACACATCCCTTGCTGTCTTCATAGAAACAGTAAGCAGAATGTCCGAAACGCACACTGTCTGTCTGAATGCTGCCGTCGGCACCTAAGAAAGCAACTGTTCCGTCATTGCCCTTCACACGTACATATCCATTCTTGTCTGCCGACCACAGTCTGCCGCGTTTGTCGGTATATACGGCACTTATCACCTCTTCGCTATTGTCTCCCAATTTCTCTGGTCTTGTTATAGTCGGAACTATAGATATGCGTTCCAGTCCACGGTAGGAGTATATCCATATTCCTTTTTGGCTGTCTTCCAACAGGATATTATATGACACATTGTCAAACTGTCTGATGCCTCCAATACGCCTCCGTGCCTCCGCCGAAGGTTTGTAAGGATGTATTTTTTTTCCTTGTTCTGGGCGGTGAACGCTAAACTGTCTGGTCTTGCGGTTGAAAAGATAATACCTGTCGTTTGAGTAGCAAATTATATTGTTGCCGTTGTCTTCTTCTATATAGGCAATGCGGTTTGTCTCCAGCGGGCAGTGGTCACCGGGCTGTGCCTTGAAATTGCTGAAACGGTAGCCGTCATAGCGGTATAAGCCGTCCCATGTTGCCAGCCATATATAGCCAAAGGAGTCTTGTATCACTGTCTCTTATACACATCTGACGCTGCCGACGACTCCTTACGTGTAGAT
>ENA-OYXX01000079-OYXX01000079.1-human-gut-metagenome-genome-assembly--contig:-NODE-79-length-41650-cov-9.613271_pt1 | contig 41650 bp, 32 predicted proteins | sample MGYA00243976_ERZ653434 | MGnify/ENA primary metagenome ERZ653434 (study PRJEB26926, sample SAMN06165112) | human gut metagenome | biome: ENVO:00009003; feature: ENVO:2100002; material: ENVO:00002003...
GATATATTTCTGTTATGCATAAAGATAAAAAAATATAAAAAATGTTCTTTATATTTTGTTCTGCTCTCACTTATTCGTAACTTTGCATTTCAAAAATGAATAATACAGTTATGAACAGAACCAAAAATATTCTTTTAGCATTTGTCAGGGTCAAGTGGCTGAAGTATGTGGCTGTGACTGTGCTTGCCGTTTTCTACGTGGGATATGCCGGTGAGAACAGTTTCTATAATCATCTGAAAAACCGTGTGGAGATAAACGCTCTTGAAGCAGATATAGCAGAACAGGTGGCACGGTATGAACATGATGCAAACATGCTGAAGCAGATGGACTGCGACCCTCGTGCCGTGGAGAAAATTGCCCGTGAGCGTTTCTTCATGAAGCATGCCGATGAGGATATCTTTGTGCTGAATACTGATTTGGAAAGCATGCAGAACAAAAATGATGAGACAGTTGAATAAATTGGAAAACGCAATGTTTATTGCGGGTGCTGTGATGATGGTGGCAGGCAGTGGCATGAACATAATAAGGCTCGGTGCCGCACCATATATTTATAGTATAGGTGCAGTGGCGTATGCTGCCATGCAGATGCGCCAGAGCTATGACGGTCCGAACATCACCGTGCGCCGTCTGCGCCGTATTATGATTATGAGCGATGTTTTGTTGCTGTTCACGGGAGTGATGATGTTTGCCGACCGTAGTTACGGCTTCATGGGGCTTGACTTGCTGGTGTGGCTTCAGTATGTCCACAACAACTGGGTGGTGACGCTGCTCATAGCTGCTCTCATGCAATTGTACACAATCTGCAGAATAAGTGCAGAAATGGAACGAGACATAAAAAAAATGTAAAATATCACTCTTTTTTGCTAAATAGCATAAATTTATTTTCGTACTTCAAGATATCGTTGTAAATTTGTGAAAAATTTCTGAATCAAATGAACAAAATATTATATTCTATAGCTGTTGTGGCACTGTTTGCGTCGTGTGCAAAATCATATAAAATAGAGGGCGCATCCTCGGTGTCGTCGCTCGACGGCTCAAAATTGTTTCTTGCTGCCGTAAAGGACGGAGAGACAAAGCACATCGACTCTTGTGAGGTTGTGCACGGAGAGTTTCAGTTCAACGGAGTGCTCGACACGGTGAAGATGGCGATGCTTGTGATGGACGGGCTGCAAATGCCACTTGTACTTGAGGAAGGCCCTATCAAGATAAATATCGACAATGCCTCGCAGCGTGTCAGCGGTACGCCGCTCAACGAGACACTCTATGGATTCATCGACAAGCAGAAACAGTTGCAGAGTCAGGTTAATGAGCTGAGCCATAAGCACAGCCAGATGCTGCTTGACGGAATCGATGAGCAAATCATCATGCAGCAGCTGAACATCGAGGCTGACAAGATTTCCAAGGAAGAGGACAAGCTCATTACCGATTTTATCACCGACAACTTCGACAATGCTCTCGGTCCCGGTGTGTTTATGATGGTTACAAGCGGCTTCCGCTATCCTGTGCTCACTCCGCAGCTGGAATTTATCCTTAGCAAGGCAACCGATGCTTTTAAGAATGATCCGTATGTGAGTGAGTATTGCAAGATGGCGCGTGAGATTGAGGCGCAGCAGCAGGGATTGCTTGACGCTCCTCAGGCTCCATCGGCTCCAGCTAATACAACATCTGCCGACACCACTGCTGTGGCTGCTCCTGCCCAGACACCGTCGCCAATGATTGGAGTGCCTCAGGGGCAGGCGGACAATTCTGAGAAAAAATAAATGAGAACATTAATACAGAATGCCTTCATAGTGAATGAAGGTAGGGTGATGAAGGGCTCCATCCTCGTGGATGGCGACTGCATCATGGATATTTTTTTAGATAACGGTTTGTCGACGGCTTGCCGCCGCAAAGATGAGATACCCGTAGAGTTGATTGACGCTACGGGTTGTTTCGTATTGCCCGGTGTCATTGACGATCACGTGCATTTCCGTGAACCGGGGCTTACAGCCAAGGCTGACATCGGCAGCGAGAGCTCCGCTGCGGCGGCTGGTGGAGTGACGAGCTATTTTGATATGCCCAACTGTGTGCCTCAGACTACGTCGATTGAGGCTTTGGACGAGAAGTTTGCTCTGGCGCGTGAGAAGAGCCATGTGAATTATTCATTCTTCTTTGGCGCCACCAACGACAATGCGGAACAGTTTGGCAAGCTCGATGTTCACCGCATACCGGGCATAAAACTGTTTATGGGCTCCAGCACGGGCAATATGCTTGTGGACAAGGAACAGTCGCTCAACAAGATATTCAAGACCGTAGCCGAGATGGACGTTCCTGTGATGGCGCACTGCGAGGACACGGCAATAATCAATGCCAACATGGCAAAGGCAAAAGCCAAGTATGGTGATGATCCCGATGTGTCGATGCACTGTAAAATCCGCAGTGATGAGGCTTGCATTGAGAGTACGCGCCTTGCCGTGAGCCTTGCCCAGAGGCACAATGCCCGTCTGCATGTGGCGCATCTGTCGACAGCCAGGGAGGTGGAGCTGATACGGCAGGCAAATGCCGGAGTGACAAACCTTGCCGACAAGAGGATAACTGCCGAGGCTGTGTCGGGACATCTGCTGTTTACTGCTGATGATCATGCCACACTCGGGGCGAGAATAAAGATTAATCCTGCCATCAAGACTGCTGCCGACCGCGATGCCCTGCGCCGCGCCGTTGCCGACGGAACTGTAGACATAATCGCCACCGACCACGCGCCGCATCTGCTGGGCGAGAAACAGGGAGGCTGCTGCCGCGCGGCATCAGGAATGCCGATGGTGCAGTTTTCGCTTGTGGCAATGCTCGGGCTTGTCGACGAGGGTGTTATGCCTATTGAGCGCCTCGTTCAGCTGATGTGCCATAATCCCGCTGTGCTGTTCGGCATACGCGGTCGCGGCTTCATACGCCGTGGCTATAAGGCAGACCTCGTGATTGTGCGCCCGTCGTCGCCGTGGACTGTCGATGCTGCCTGCATAAAGAGCAAGTGCGGATGGAGTCCTGTTGAGGGCAAGACATTCTCCTGGCGCGTGGAGCGCACCATCTGCAACGGACACACGGTGTTTGCCGACGGGATGGTGGATATGGAGTATGTAGGCGAGGAGCTGGCGTTCAGGTAAACGCTTCCGGAATATACAAAACTACATTAAAAACAAATAATCCTATATATATAATAAGGTGTAACTAATACATAATAAGATATGAGGATGTGTCATAATAAAACAAGTAACCACAATGACATAAATTAGGCACTGATTTCACGGATTGCACAGATTAGTGAAAGGAAAAAATCTGTGTGTTCCGTGTAATCCGTGCAAAAAAGAAAGTGGAAGGTTGTTTTGACACACTCTCGTAAAACAAAAAAAGACATGCTGATAAGAGTAGTTATATTCTCACTGATAATTCTTGTGCTGGTGGGCATGGTGTTCTTTGTCTGCTGGCTGATAGGGTGGTGTGTCATGCACTTGTTTCACACCCAGCGCAACTACGGCATTTGGGCTGGCGGTGCGATGGTACTTTTTGCCGTTTACATTATAATCTACGGTTGTACCATAGGATTCGGCAAACTTAGTGTCCGCCGGATCACCTTTGCCTCTGCTGAATTGCCGAAGGAGTTCGACGGTTACAGGATTGTGCATTTCTCCGATGCCCATCTCGGCACCTACGGACTGTCGCGCCGGCATCTTCTTGCCCGCAATGTAGACTCCATCAACGCGCTTCACCCCGATCTCATCGTGTTTACGGGCGATATTCAGAACCTGGAGCCTTCCGAGATACTGCCGCAGATGGAAATCCTTAGCCGCCTGAAGGCTAAGGACGGAGTTTTTTCATGTCTTGGCAATCACGACTATCCCATCTACGTGCGCGATGCCTCGCCCCGGCAGAAGGCAGCCAACCTGCGCGAGACCATAGGTTTGCAGAGGCAGATGGGGTGGACGGTGCTGCTCAACGAAAATGTCAGGATTACGCGCGACTCCGGCAATTCCGGCGGTTCTGCGGCTGAAAAGCCTTCGATAGTTGTTGCCGGCATGGAGAACGACGGCGACGGCAGGCGTTTTCCAAGAATGGGCGACATTGCCAAGACGCTCCGTGGGGTAAGCGACACAGACTTTGTGGTGATGCTCCAGCACGACCCCACTCATTGGCGCGACAAGATACTGAAAGAAAGCCACGTGCAGCTGACCCTCAGCGGGCATACCCATGCCTCGCAGTTTATGCTGCTGGGCTGGTCGCCCGTGCAGTACTTCTACGACGACTGGGCTGGAGTGACCAATATCGGCGGGCGCGCCATCAACGTGAGCACGGGCATGGGCGGTTTCATCCCGTTCCGCTTCGGAGTTCCCGGCGAGATTTGTCTTATAACGCTTAAAAGTGAAACTAAATAAAGATTATTATGAAATATTTGTATCGTATATATCAATTGCTGATAGCCCTTCCGGTGCTTATCCTGACCACCATCATCACAGCCATAGAAGTTGGCGTGGGAATGACTTTGGGCAACGGGCATTTCTGGAGTTATTACCCCGGCCGCTGGTGGGCAAAAATCATCACGCGCATTTTTCTGCTGCCCGTGACCGTGGAGGGGCGCGAGAATCTTGAGAAGAACACGCCCTACGTGTTTGTGGCAAACCATCAGGGAGCCTTCGACATCTTCCTCATCTACGGTTTTCTCGGGCGCAACTTCAAGTGGATGATGAAGTGGCAGTTGGGCAAGGTGCCCTTCGTGGGCTATGCCTGCCGCAAGAGCCACCAGATATTCGTGGACAAGCGCGGTCCGAGCCGCGTGCGCGCCACCTACGACGCGGCGCGCCGTGTGCTTTCCGAGGGCGGCTACAGCGTGGTGGTGTTTCCCGAGGGAGCGCGCACGTTTACGGGCCACATGGGCAAGTTCAACAAGGGCGCGTTTGCCCTTGCCGATGAATTGCAGCTGCCGGTGGTGCCGCTGACCATCAACGGCTCGTTTGACATCATGCCGCGCACGCGCGACTGGCATTTCGCCAACTGGCATCCGCTGCGGCTCACCATCCACCAGCCCATCTACCCCGTGGGCGAGGGCTCACAGAACGTGCATGCCACCATGCGCCAGGCATACGACTCGGTGATGAGCTCGCTGGACGACAAGTATCAGGGATATGTTGAGAATCCCGACCAGTAGTTTCTCGTGAACTTTTGTAGTTTCTCCCCATGCTCTTGCGTCATGTGTGGGCAGGGCTTGAAAAAAATAACGTAAAGATAACGTGGCAAAGTGCCGGGAGCTGAAAAAAACTTTGTAACTTTGCACCCGATAAGAAACGACAGTAACTTAAAATAAGTAGAAAATGAAAAGGAACATTATCATGGCATCACTACTATTGTGTGCGAGTGCCACATTTGCCCAGACTCAAAAGTCGGGCATCGACAAGACCAACATGGATACCAGCGTAAAGCCTGGCGACAACTTCTGGCGCTACTCCGTAGGAGGCTGGCTCGACACCCATCCTCTCGACGCTGAGCATCCGCGCAACGGCGCGTTCATCGACCTGAGCGAGCAGAACGAGAAGCGCATCCAGGAGCTTATCCTCAACTATGCCGACAGCAAGCAGGAGCAGGGTTCGCTGGGGCAGAAGATAGGTTCGCTCTATAATCTGGTGATGGACAGCGTGCGCCTCAACCGCGAGGGAGCCGCCCCGCTGAAGCCTTATCTCGACAAGATTGCCGCTGTCAGCAGCCGCGCCGGCTATCAGCTGCTTATGGCGCAGTTTGACTATTGCGGCATCAACGGACTGATGTTCAGCTACGGCTGCGGCGCCGACATACGCAACGCCGGCTACAACGTGGTGTCGGTGGGGCAGGGCGGACTCGGCATGGGCAGCCGCGACTACTACTTCAACGACGACGAGCAGAGCACCAAGGTGCGCAATGCCTACAAGGAGTACATGAAGAAGCTCTTCAAGCTCGTGGGCAACAGCGATGCCGACGCAACAAAGAAGATGGAGGCTGTGATGGCGATAGAGACGAGAATTGCAAAGGTGAGCAAGGCTCCCGTGGAGCTGCGCGACATCAACGCCAACTACCACAAGATGACTTACGGCGAGTTTATTGCCGAATATCCCGGAATCGACTGGGGCAACGTGTTCCTGCAGAACGGTTTCCCGCCGTTTGCCGACATCGTGGTGGAGCAGTCGGAGCCGCTGCACGAGGTGGAGAAGATTCTCGCCGAGGCTTCGCTCGACGACCTTAAGGCATACGCCGAGAAGAACGTGCTCTCGGGAGCGGCAAGCTCGCTGAGCGACGACTTCCGCGCCGTGGCTTTCGAGTTCGCCAGACCACATCGGGAGCGAAGCAGGACCGTCCGCGCTGGAAGCGTGCCGTGGGCACGGTGAGCGGCGTGCTGGGCGAGGCTATCGGCAAGCTGTATGTTGAGAAGTACTTCCCCGAGAGCAGCAAGAACCGTATGCTCACACTGGTGCACAACCTGCAGGAAGCCTTGAAGCAGCGCATCACCGAGTCGTCGTGGATGACACCTGCCACCAAGGAGCAGGCTATCGACAAGCTGTCGAACTTCATCATCAAGATTGGCTATCCCGACAAGTGGCGCGACTACTCGATGCTGGAGGTGGACGACTCGCTGTCGCTCTACGAGAACATGCGCCGCATATCCATCTGCAACACCAAGTACTACGTGGAGAGAACCGTGAACAAGCCCGTGGACAAGACCAGGTGGGGAATGACGCCGCAGACCATCAACGCCTACTATAACCCCACCACCAACGAAATCTGCTTCCCCGCAGCCATACTGCAGCCGCCGTTCTTCGACGTTGACGCCGACGAGGCTGCCAACTACGGAGCCATCGGAGTGGTGATAGGTCACGAGATGAGCCACGGATTCGACGACCAGGGCTCGCAGTTCGACAAGACTGGACAGCAGCGCAACTGGTGGACCGCCGAGGACCGCAGCAATTTCGAGAAGCGCACCAAGGTGCTTGAGGATTACTTCGGCAAGTATGAGATTCTGCCCGGAAAGTTCCTCAACGGAAAGCTCACCCTGGGCGAGAACATCGGCGACAACGGCGGTCTGAACGTGGCTTTCCGCGCCATGCAGAACGAGATTAAGAAAGGAAACATCGCTCCAAAGCTCGACGGCTTCACACCCGACCAGCGCTTCTTCCTTTCCTACGGACGCATCTGGGCTTCAAACGCTACTCCTGAGCTCAAGGAATATTTCCGCCAGATCGACCCGCACTCTGCCGCCGAGGCGCGCGTGAACGCCGCACTGCCTCACATCAACGCATGGTACGACGCCTTCGGAGTGAAGAAGGGCAACAAGCTCTTCCTGCCCAAGAACAAGCGTGCGCAGGTGTGGTAAGAGAGAAATGAAGAATGAAGAATTGGCTGCGCAGCAAAACTTATAAGCAATCTCTGCGCCAAAGGAAAATTCTTCATTCTTCATTCTTCATTTTCTTTTTGTTCTAATTTCGGAAATATGTGTTTCCCCTCTTGCATAATAGAAAAAAATATCGTAACTTTGCAACTCGAATCTAAACGCATCGCTCGATAATTTTATGCAAGACAAATATAAAGAGTTGTGGGACAGTTGCCTGCGGCTCATCAGAGAGAGTGTCAATGAACAGCAGTATAAGACGTGGTTCAGCCACATCGGATACGGCAGCTACTCTGAAAACAACAAGACTCTGCTGTTGCAGCTTCCAAGTATGTACGTCTACGAATACTTGGAGGAGCATTATGTTGCGCTATTGTCGAAAGTCATCGGCACATGCTTCGGAAAGGATGTGAGGCTCAACTATAAGCTCATTGCCGACAAGGCTCACAACATCACGCAGGAGGTGGAGAGCGACACCGTGTCGGCAGAGACTGGCAGCCCCGCCGCCGCCCAGAAGGAAGCCGGAGCGCAGAACATCGACCCGCAGCTCAACCGCCAGCAGTCGTTCAACAACTATATCGAGGGAGCGAGCAACAAGCTCTCGCGCACGGTGGGCATCTCTATAGCCGAGCATCCGGGAAAGTCTACCTTCAACCCGTTCTTCATCTACGGACCTTCGGGATGCGGAAAGACTCACCTCATCAACGCCATCGGGCTGAAGTGCAAGGAGCTCTATCCCACAAAGCGAATACTCTACGTCAGCGCCCGCCTCTTCCAGGTGCAGTACACCGATGCCGTGCGACGCAACCTGCTCAACGACTTCATCAACTTCTATCAGTCGCTCGACCTGCTCATCGTCGACGACATCCAGGAGTGGGCAACGGAAAAGACCGTCGACACCTTCTTCCACATCTTCAACCACCTGTTCCGGCTCGGAAAGCAGATAATCCTCGCCTCCGACCGGCCGCCAGTGGAGCTGCAGGGCATGAAGGACCGTCTGCTCACGCGCTTTAAGTGCGGACTCATCGCCGAGCTGGAGAAACCCAACGTGGAGCTGTGCGTGGACATCCTCAACAGCAAGTGCCGTCACGACGGACTGACAATTCCCGCCGAGGTGATACAGTTTATTGCCGGAAGCGCCAACGGCAGCGTGCGCGACCTGCAGGGAGTAATCAACTCGCTGCTTGCCTACTCGGTGGTTTACAACAGCAAGATTGACCTGCGGCTGGCAGAGCGCGTGATTAAGCGCGCCGTGAAGATGGACGACCACCCGCTGACCATAGATGACATCCTGGAAAAGGCGTGTCAGCACTACGGAGTGACCCAGCAGAACGTTATGTCGCGCAGCCGCAAGCGCGATTACGTCATTGTGCGGCAGATATCGATGTTTCTGGCGCAGAAACACACAAAGATGCCGGCGTCGCGAATAGGTCAGCTCATTGGCAACCGCGACCACTCAACCGTAATCCACAGCTGCAGCATCATAGAAAACAGAATAAAAGTCGACAAGGCGTTTGCCGACGAGCTGGCGAGCATAGAGACGTCGCTGAAGCTCAAGGCATGAGAGGGCATGTCGGGACTCAGAAAAATAAATCGCGCGATTTTTAAATGAAAATCGGTCGATTTTTTTTAGAAAACCGCCCGATATTTTTTTTCCCTGCCCGAAGAAAATTCTGAGGTACCTCATTTTTCCGACTGAGGTACCTCAGAATTTTGTCACAGTTGCCTCAGATTTTGTCTGAGGTCCGTCATAGTATCACAGATACACGATTCCGGCGCGGCTCTTGATGCTGTCGCTCACTGCGGGCCCGTTGTTTTCCCAGGTGTTTCCCGGTCCGTTGGCGTTTTTCAGGAACTTCTCGCTTGGTGTCCAGTTGTTCTTAACCATTATGCCCGACGAGCCCTCGTCGGTGTAGAGATAAAACCAGTGGTTCGGGTCGTGGGCGTAGCCGGGCGTGTAGATATCCCTCACCACGTTGCCCTCGATGAGCGAGTGGGGCTGAGCTCCGAGCGTGTAGATGCCTGCCGTGTCGTACATGTGGCGTGCGTAGTGGTGGATGAGGTTGCTGAGCACCTTGTTGTTCGCCATGGCGCACGGCTGCTGGTTCCATCCCCATCCCATGGATATTCCCGTGTATGAAACCTCGCTTATCTCGTTGTGGCTGATGAGGATGTCGCGCACGTATCCCGCGGCTATGCCCACGCAGCCCCAGTCCTCGTTGGTCACGTCGGTTATGGCGTTGTTGCTGATGGTCAGCCCGCGGCACACCTCGCGCCCGTCGGCAGGGTCGTAGGGCAGGTGAGCCTCGTGGGCGTAGTCGCCGAAGGTGCCTGCCACGATGCCGTTGCCGCCTACGTCCTGTATGCGGCAATACTCAATCCTGCCGCCCTTTATGTACTTGTTGTAGTCGATGGCGGTGGAGGCTATGTGCTCGAAGGTGCAGTTTAGGAAGCTCACGTCCTCGGCGCAGCTCACGCTGACGGCTGCGGCGGGGCGGCCCGTCCATCCCTGATTGTCCAGCTTGTGGTCGCCGTTGGGGCGCGCCAGTTTGGGGCGCAGCTTAAACGCCTCGGTCATGAACATTCCGGCTTGCAGCGGCGCGTGACCCTCTATCGAGGGGCGCAGCCACGTAGAGTGACTGAAGGTGATGCCGCGGAAGGTGATGCCTGTTGCCATGCGCTCGGGCGTGCCCTCCACGCGGAGCAGCGTCTCCACCGCCGGCACCTCCACCTCGGCTGCCGCCATCTGCTCGCCCTGTCTCGGGATGTAATACACCTTTTCCGCCTTGCGGTCGAGCCACCATTCGCCCCCGTTGTCCAGCAGCGCGCGGCTGCCAGTGATGTAGAATGCCGAGTTGTGCTCTCCCCCGGGCGTAACCATTGGCGACGGCCACGGGTGCATGAAGTGTATGTGGCTCTCGGGCTGGTGGAACGTCACGGCGGCGCTGTCGCCTCCCATCATCCTGACCTCTTTTATGCGGAGGTTGGCAACGCACCACATCTCGTGGAGCACCATCTCGGCGTCGTCAGCTCCCTGAATCTTCCTCACCGCCGCGGCTGGCACGTAGAGCACCTCCTTCTGTTTGTCGATGCTCATGATGCGGTGCATCTGCTCGAAGTCGGCAACGTCGCGGGCTCTCACGGCTTTTTTGCCGTTCACCCACATCTGGCGGAACTCCAACGGTCGCCCGTTGTGGCGCGGCACGTCGGCAACCCATAGCTTGCCCTGACGCTTCCAGCCGCTTATCTTCACGCCGCCGCTTATCACCACCTTGCCTTCGCCGATGATGCGTGTGCCGCTGTCCTCGGGGCGCACGTAGATGGGCTGGTTAAGCCGGTAAGTCCCCTCGGTGAGTTTTATGGTTATGTCTTTTTCGCCGTCGAGCAGCCTCGCCCGCCGCGCTTCCTGAAGTGCCTGCTCAATGGCGTAGCCGCCAGGTCTGACAACGATGTCTCTGGCTTCTGTCACGGCGAATGCCGCCAGCGACAGGGCTGTAAAAAATAATCTCTTCATTTTGTTTTAGTAGTTTGTTGTTAGTTTTTATATTACTTATATAATTTATATATTTTATATGACTTATATAAATTATAAATGTAATAGGGCTTATAAGGCAAATTAGCCCTATAAGCCCTATAAAGGTATATCCTTAAAGCTTCGCCAGCTCCACCACCTTGTCGATGGCTGCCGACAGTCCGTCGGGGTTCTTGCCTCCTGCAGTGGCGTAGTGTGGCTGTCCGCCGCCGCCTCCCTGCATCAGCTTGGCAGCCTCGCGCACCATCTGTCCGGCGTTCAGCCCGTGGTCCTTCACCATGTCGTCGCTCATCATCACGCTGAGCATCGGCTTGCCTGCCTCCACCGAACCGATGACGCAGAGCAGCGAGCCATCCACGGCTTCGCGAATCTTGAAGCACAGGTCCTTTGCCATTGCGGCGGTCATGGGCAGACGGGCGGTGATGAGCCTGACTCCGCCCACCTCGCGCGCCTTGGCTATGAGGTCGTCCTTGGTCTTTTCAACGGCTTGCGCCTGGAACTGCTCAATCGACTTCTTCATTGCGTCGTGCTCCTCGATGTATTTCTCGATTACGCCCTTCAGGTCCTTGGCGTTGTTGAACAGCGAGCCGATTGCCTTGAGCGCGTCCTCGCAGTGGTAGAGCAGTTTCTCGCACTCCTCGCCCGTCTTCACCTCTATGCGGCGTATTCCGGCGGCTACGCTGCTTTCGCTCACGATTTTCACCATGCCTATGCGGCCTGTGCTGGTGGTGTGAATACCGCCGCAGAACTCGCACGACGGACCGAAGCGCACCACGCGCACCTTGTCGCCGTATTTCTCGCCGAAGAGGGCGATGGCTCCCAGCTCCTTTGCCTGCTCAATGGGGATGTCGCGGTGCTCGTCGATGTGTATGTCCTGGCGTATCAGGTCGTTCACCATCTGCTCCACCTTGCGTATCTCCTCGTCGGTGACTTTCTGGAAATGCGAGAAGTCAAAGCGCAGCGCGTCGGGGCTTACGTATGAGCCCTTCTGCTCCACGTGGTCGCCCAGCACCTGTTTCAGAGCGTAGTCTATGAGGTGGGTGGCGGTGTGGTTGGCAGCGCTGGCGTTGCGCTTGTCGGTGTCAACGCAAGCCATGAATTCAGCCTCGATGTTCTTGGGCAGTGCCTTCACGATGTGGATGCTCTGACCGTTCTCGCGGCGTGTGTCGGTGATTTCCACGGTCTCGTCCTCGCTCACGAGCACGCCCTGATCGCCCACCTGACCACCCATCTCGCCGTAGAATGGAGTGTGGTCGAGCACCAGCTCGTAGTATGTCGATTTCTTCTGTGTGGTCTTGCGGTAGCGCAGTATGTGGCAGTTGTACTCGGTGTAGTCGTAGCCCACGAACTGTTGTTCGCCCGGCATCAGCTCCACCCAGTCGGTGCTCTCCACTGCGGCTGCGTTGCGGGCGCGTGCCTTCTGTTTTTCCATCTCTTCGGCAAACTGGTTCTCGTCTACGGTCATGCCGTTCTCGCGGCAGATAAGCTCCGTGAGGTCGAGCGGGAATCCGTAGGTGTCGAACAGGCGGAAAGCCTGCGCTCCGTCGAGCTCGGTCTTGCCTTCTGCCTTCATCTGCTCCATTGCGCCGTTGAGCATCGCGATACCCTTTTCAAGGGTGCGCAGGAACGAGTCTTCCTCCTCCTTCATCACCTTGCCAATGAGCTCGCGCTGTGCGGGCAGCTCGGGATAGGCGCCGCCCATCTCGCCTATGAACACTGGCAGCAGGCGGTGCATGAACGCCTCCTTCTGTCCGAGGAAGGTGTAGGCGTAGCGCACGGCACGGCGCAGTATTCGGCGGATCACGTAACCTGCCTTGGCGTTGCCCGGCAGTTGTCCGTCGGCTATGGAGAACGCCACGGCGCGCAGGTGGTCGGCTATCACTCGCATTGCCACGTCCACCTCCTCATTCTCGCCGTAGTTCTTGCCGCTCAGTCGGGCAATCTCCTTTATCACGGGCTGGAACACGTCGGTGTCGTAGTTTGAGTGCTTGCCCTGAAGGGCTCTCACCAGTCGCTCAAAGCCCATGCCGGTGTCCACGACGTTCATCGAGAGCTTTTCGAGCGAGCCGTCAGCCTTGCGGTTGAACTGCATGAACACGATGTTCCATATCTCAATCACCTGAGGGTCGTCCTGGTTCACGCGGTCGCGTCCGGGCACGGCAGCCTTCTCCTCGGGTGTGCGGCTGTCGAGGTGTATCTCCGAGCAGGGGCCGCACGGACCAGTGTCGCCCATCTCCCAGAAGTTGTCGTGCTTGTTTCCGTTGATGATGTGGTCTTCGGGTACGTGCTTCTTCCAGAAGTTGGCAGCCTCGTCGTCGCGGCTCAGTCCTTCTTCCTCAGAGCCCTCGAACACTGTCACATACAAATCTTCGGGGTTGAGCTTCAGCACATCCACGAGGTATTCCCACGCCATGTCGATGGCGCCCTCCTTGAAATAGTCGCCGAAGCTCCAGTTGCCGAGCATCTCGAACATTGTGTGATGGTAGGTGTCGTGCCCCACTTCCTCCAGGTCGTTGTGCTTTCCGCTCACTCGCAGGCACTTCTGCGAGTCGGCGCGGCGGCGCGGCTCAGGATTGCGTGTGCCCAGGATTACGTCTTTCCACTGGTTCATGCCTGCGTTGGTGAACATCAGCGTAGGGTCGTCCTTAATCACCATCGGAGCCGACGGCACTATGGCATGCCCTTTTTCTTCAAAGAATTTCTTGAATGATTCTCGAATTTCGTTTGCTGTCATCATAACTTTATGCTTTATTTTTATTAATTTCCTGAAAATATTTGCAAAGTTACGGTTTTTTTACTACATTTGCAAATGTTTTGCAAACAGATTGAAAAAATAAGGTGATTTTATGGCTTTAAACACAGACAAGAACCTGAAGTTGTACTACTCTATAAAAGAAGTGGCGCAGATGTTCGACCTCAACGAGAGCACCCTCCGCTATTGGGAAAAGGAGTTTACGTCGCTGCGCCCCAAGACCAGCGGCGCCAGCAAGATAAGGCAGTATTCCGAGAAGGACATAGAGCAGATACGCCTCATCCACAACCTCGTGAAGGTGCGCGGATTCAAGATTGCCGCCGCACGCCAGGCGCTGAGCAGCAACCGCTCGGGCGCCGACAGGACTGCCGAGGTGATAGACAAGCTCACCGCCATAAAAGAGGAGCTTGTGGCGATGAAGCGGCTCGTCGACGGGATGTATTGACGCGGGACTTGGGTCGTTTCTTAGGTCGCCCGTGGCTCATCTGTCGAGCCAATCCTTAAGCCGCTGAGCCTTTTCCTTGCTTACGGTTATTCTTGTGTCGGGATAGCCTTTTAGGCGGACGATAAGTTTGCCGCCGAAATAATTGCCGAGAAACAACACATGTTCCACATTTATGATGTACTGGCGGTTTGCACGGAAAAAACAGTCAGGGTTGAGTTGCTGCTCAAGTTCGTCCATCGACACGTTGACGGTCTCGGAAGTACCGTTGTTCAGGCGTAGATACACCGTTTTGTTTTCTGTTTCGATGTGGTTGATGTCCGAGACGCGCACCGTCTTGTAGCCGTCGCGATAGGGCAGTAGGAAGCGCTCACGATAGCGGAACTGGTTTTTCTGCAATGCGTCGAACAACTGCCGTAAATTCTCATCAGTATAGTTTCTGCCTGCCTTTGCTACCTTGTCGATAGCCGCCTCAAGCTCATCAGAGTCCAGAGGTTTCAGCAGATAGTCGAAACTGTTGAACTTGAATGCCTGCACAGCATATTCATCGTATGCGGTGGTGAATATGACGGGGGCTGTTGCCGGAGCATATTTTAGTGCTTCAAAGCTCAGACCGTCGGTAAGGCGTATGTCGGCAAGGATGAGGTCTGTGGTGTTCCCGGATTTGAAAAACTCAATCGCCTCTTTTATGCTTGCCAGCGGTCCCTCAATAGTGTGCGTGGCGTCAATGTCGTTCAGTAGCCTTATCAGGCGTTTGGCATTGCGTTGTTCGTCTTCAAGAATCAGTATCTTCATGTAATGTTATGTTTTTAATTATTGGCAAACTCACCGAATAGAAGTTTTCTGCATTGTTTATCTTCACCTTTTTGTCGCAGAGCAAAGAGTAGCGCTCCATGATGTTTTTAAGTCCCAGACCTGTTGACTCCATTTCCGACAGCAAGGGCGATTTCTGGTTGCTCACCGTGATGTAGCCGTCCGACAGCGTGACGGAAATCAACAGTGGCTTCTCCTTTGAGAAACCGTTGTGCTTTATGGCGTTTTCCACAAGAAGCTGCAGCACGGCAGGGGGAAGGAAGCCATTGCATTCCTTTACCTCGGGACTGATTTCCGTAATCACACTCCCGCCATGACGCACTTTCATCAGGTACAGATATGACGATAGGAACTTTATTTCGTCTGCAACTGGAATCAGGTGACGGTCAAGATTCACAATAATATATCTGTACACTTTTGAAAGATTGCTTAAGAACTTACCTGCGAGCTTTGTATCTTCCTCTATCAATTCCAGCAGGTTGTTGAAGTTGTTGAACATGAAGTGCGGATTTATTTGCAGCTTCAGCGAGTTGAGTTGCGACTGCAAGGCGATTTCCTTCTCCTTCATCAGTGCCATTTCGAGCGCCTGCTTCTCGTCGCGAGTCCGGATGTAGGATTGCAGGTAGAAGGTGTTGGCATAGACGCTCGACAGAAAGGTGGCTACCATAGCGAAGGTGTAGGTTCCCTTCATGTTTATAAGCTCGCCAAGAAGCCCGTTTTTGGTTTCACCCCATAGGAGGTTAAACAAAGAGGTCATGCCGAAAGCCACCAGGTTGTTGAGCATCAGCAGGCACGAGGCATAGACGATGCCCCTGACGTAGGAAGCATTGAAGGGAAGAACCTTGAACACGACATAGCAGAAACCCAACGAGGTGTATGTGAAGAGCATACACAGCAGGAAGTCGATGAGGTAGTCCGTCGCCGTCATTTCAGGCAACTGCCAGACAGTGTCATCATCGAGCAACAGCCAGAAGATGATGTATAGTGCGTAGGAGACGGCCGAGAGCAGAAGTCCGTTCTGCCAGTTTAACAATTTTATATTGTCTTTTATCATAGCGTATGCAAAGTTACTTTATCTTCTGCAAAAATAAGACTTTTTCCTTTCATTTAACAGTAGAAAACTACCGAAACGCATAAAAAAGCTTTTAAAACAGATAAAATAGAGGTTGAAACGGTGCGGCGCTCGTCTTTGATATTTCAGAAAACGTCTCTGGTATTTCAGAAACAGTTTTTGTCGTTTTGAAAGCGTATTTTCCCGTTTCGGGTGTTTTCTGATTGCAGGACTATTGGAATAGAATTAATTTTGCATCCCAAAACATTGTTGTGAACAAAGTTAAGCAAAGGAAAAACAATAAGGAACATGATGATGAATAGACGAACATGGATTGCCGGAGTCGCGGCAACAACCATTTTGGCTGCCTCACTGACAGCCTGCAAAAATGAACAGAAAGAACAGGAAGGGGGACAGGCACTGCCCGTGATGGTGGTTGCTTCCCGGTCTGTTGAATTTCAGGAAACATATTCCGCGTCTATCCGCGGACGGCAGGATGTGGACATTATGCCCCAAGTGTCGGGGCGCATCACCCGCCTGTGTGTGAAAGAGGGCGAGCGTGTAAGGACAGGGCAAGTGTTGGCTGTCATTGATCAGGTGCCATACCGCGCGGCGTTGCGCACGGCACAGGCTAACGTCAGTGCGGCATGGGCGAAAGTGGAGACTGCACGGATAGAACAGCAAGGCAAGCAAGCCCTGTTTGACGAGAAAGTCATATCCGATTATGAACTTTCCCTTGCCCGTAATCGGCTGGCTGTGTCACTGGCTGAACTCGAACAGGCAAAGGCGCAGGAGGCGGATGCCCGCCACAATCTTTCATATACAGAGATAAAAAGTCCAAGCGACGGAGTGGTGGGCACGTTGCCCTTCCGCATCGGCGCACTTGTCGGTCCAGGCATGACGCAGCCCTTCACGGTGGTATCGGACAACTCGGAGATGTACGTCTATTTCTCCGTTTCCGAAAACAAGCTGCGTCAGCTCAGGGCACAATACGGGTCAATCGACAAGATGATTTCCCAGATGCCGGAAGTCAGCCTGCAAATGAACGACGGCACGCTATATAATAAGAAAGGGCGAATAAAGACCGTTAGCGGTGTGGTGAACTCCACCACGGGGGCGGTGCAGATAAAAGCCCTGTTCCCCAATCCTGACCGTGAACTGTTGAGCGGAACCATCGGCAATGTCATTCTGCAAGGGCTGAATGTGGATGCCATACTGGTTCCCATGACTGCTACTGTGGAATTACAGGACAAGATTATCGCTTACCGCCTTAAAAACGGGAGAGCAAAGGCTGCCTACCTGACCGTGGATCGTCTGAACGACGGCAACCACTTTGTTGTAAGGCAGGGCTTGTCAGTCGGAGACACCATCATTGCCGAAGGCGTGGGACAGGTAAGGGAAGGAATGATTGTCAAACCTAAAATAGCAAAGCCATGAACCTGCGTTTCTTCATAGACCGCCCTGTGTTTTCGGGCGTTATCTCCGTGGTGATTGTCCTGATGGGTGTCATTGCGATGTTCTCGCTTCCCGTGGAACAATATCCCGACATAGCTCCGCCCACCATCAATGTATGGGCAACCTATCCCGGCGCAAATGCCGAGACGGTGCAGAAAGCTGTGATTGTTCCGTTGGAAGAAGCCATCAACGGCGTGGAGGACATGACCTATATGACCTCCACGGCATCCAACACGGGCGATGCTTCCATCAACATCTATTTCAAGCAGGGTGCCAACGCCGACATGGCGGCGGTCAATGTGCAGAACCGCGTGAACAGTGTGCTGAGCCAGCTTCCGGCAGAGGCAACAAAGACCGGTGTCACCACCGAGAAGCAGCAGAACGCCGAGTTGCTGACATTCGCCCTATACAGTCCCGACGGTCGTTTCGACCAGACCTTTCTCAACAATTACGTGAAGATTAACGTGGAGCCGCGGCTGAAGCGCATCGGCGGTGTGGGAAAGGCACAGCTGTTCGGTTCCAATTACAGCATGCGCCTCTGGCTGCGTCCCGACAAGATGGCGCAGTACGGACTGATTCCCGACGACATATCCTCCGTGCTGGCAAAGCAGAACATAGAGGCTGCAACCGGTTCGTTCGGAGCAAACCATCCCACGGCAAATGAATACACGATGAAGTACCGCGGCAGGCTTTCTACGTCAGAGGAATTTGGCGAGCTGGTGGTAAAGTCACTGCCTGGCGGCGACGTGCTGCGGCTGAAGGATGTTGCCGATGTGGAACTCGGCGATGAATATTACAACTATTCCACCGAGGTGAACGGACATCCGGCTGCCATCATGCTCATCAACCAGAAAGCGGGCTCAAACGCTTCGAGCACCATCAATGAAATTCATGAGGTGCTTGACGAAATTGAACGCGACCTGCCGGAAGGGGCGGAGTTCGTGGTGCTTACCGATACCAACAAGTTTCTGTATGCCTCCATCAACTCTGTCGTCCGGACGCTTGTCGAGGCTATACTTTTAGTAATCGTGGTGGTGTATGTATTCTTGCAGGATATAAAGTCCACGCTCATTCCCGCGATATCCATCTTCGTTTCCATCATCGGCACGTTTGCCGTGATGTCGCTGATAGGCTTTTCCGTCAACTTGCTCACGCTCTTCGCCCTTGTGCTTGCCATCGGTACGGTGGTGGACGATGCCATTGTGGTGGTTGAGGCGGTGCAGGCGAAGTTCGACGAGGGCTATCAGTCGCCGGTGCTTGCCGCCGATGATGCCATGAAGGGTGTCTCGTCTGCCATTCTCACCTCTACCATTATCTTTATGGCTGTGTTTATCCCTGTGGCAATGATGGGCGGCACTTCCGGCGCATTCTATGCTCAGTTCGGCATCACGATGGCGGTAGCCGTGGGCATTTCGGCTGTCAATGCCTTCACTCTTTCTCCGGCATTGTGCGCTTTGTTCCTGAAACCCTATATCGACGAGCACGGAAACACGAAGCATAATTTTGCGGCACGCTTCCGCAAGGCTTTCAATGCCGTATTTGACCGCCTGAGCCGCCGCTATGTGCGTGCGGTGCTGTATGTCATCCATCGCCGGTGGTTGCTGTGGGGCACCATTGCGCTATCGGTCGGCTTGCTGGTTCTGCTGGTCAATGTGACAAAGACGGGACTTATCCCGCAGGAGGACACAGGCACGGTGATGATGAGCATGAACACTAAGCCCGGCTCGTCAATGGCGCAGACTAACAAGGTGATGGCGCGTATCAACAGCCGCCTTGACAGTATCGGCGAGATTGAATACAGCGGTGCGGTAGGAGGATTCTCATTCAACGGTTCCGGTCCGTCGCAGGCAATGTATTTCATGACACTAAAGGACTGGGACCAGCGCAAGGGCGAAGGACAGTCGGCTGATGACGTGATAGGCAAAATTTATGCCGCCACTGCGGATGTGCCCGATGCCACGGTGTTCGCCATGGCACCGCCGATGATTGCCGGCTACGGCATGGGCAGTGGTTTCGAGCTATACTTGCAGGACAAGACTGGCGGCGATGTCACTGCATTCAAGAGGGAAGCCGACAAATTTGTGGAGGCACTGTCACGCCGTCCTGAAATTGGTGAGGTCTATTCGTCTTTTGCCACCGACTATCCCCAGTATTGGGTTGACATCGATGCGGCGAAATGCGAACAGTCGGGCGTGTCTCCTGCCGATGTGCTGTCGACGCTTTCAGGATATTACACGGGGTCGTATGTCTCGGACTTCAACCGCTTCTCCAAGCTCTACCATGTCACCATGCAGGCACCGGCGGAGTACCGCGTAAACACGGAGTCGCTCAACATGATGTATGTGCGTACTGCCGACGGCGGCATGGCACCGCTGAGCCAGTTTGTGCGCCTTACCAAGACCAACGGTCCTTCCGACCTTACGCGCTTCAATCTTTTCAATGCCATCGCCATCAACGGTTCTCCGGCATCGGGCTTCAGTTCAGGTCAGGTAATTAAGGCTATCGGTGAGACGGCACGTGAGGTTCTTCCAGCCACTTGCAGCTACGAGTTCGGGGGCTTGTCGCGCGAGGAGAGCAAGACCACCAACAATGCCGCGCTGATATTCGTGCTCTGCATGGCACTGATATATCTGATATTGTGCGCTCTCTACGAAAGCGTGTTCATTCCGTTTGCCGTACTGCTGTCCGTGCCGTGCGGACTGACGGGCAGTTTCCTGTTTGCATGGCTGTTCGGACTGGAGAACAACATCTATATGCAGACCGGACTGATTATGATTATCGGACTGCTTGCCAAAACTGCCATCCTGCTGACCGAATATGCCGGCAGGCGGCGATCAGAAGGCATGACATTGGCACAGGCGGCATACAGCGCAGCAAAGGTTCGCCTGCGACCCATATTGATGACTGTGTTGTCGATGGTGTTCGGGCTTGTTCCGCTGATGTTGGCTCACGGCGTGGGTGCCAACGGCAGCCGCTCGCTTGCCACGGGCGTAATCGGCGGCATGATAGTGGGCACATTGGCATTGCTGTTCCTCGTGCCGTCGCTGTTCATAGCATTCCAGTATATTCAAGAACGGGTAAAACGTAAATAAATGAAGAAGATAGCAATATATTTATTAACAACCATGATGCTTACCGGCTGCGGCACATACAGCCGCTACCATCGGACTGACATCCAAACAGAGAACCTGTATCGGAATTTATCGGCAGATATGGATACAACGACCATCGCATCCATGTCGTGGCGGGAAATGTTTACCGACCGTAAACTTCAGTCTCTGATTGAAACAGGACTTGAGAGGAATACCGACCTCAACGTGGCGCGCCTGCGGGTTGAAGCGGCCGAAGCAGCCTTGATGACGGCAAAGCTGTCATATCTCCCCTCACTTGGGATTAATGCCGAAGGTAGTAGCAGCCGTTATGACGGAGCGACCGCAAAGACATATAATGTCGGAGCATCAGCAAGTTGGGAACTTGACATATTCGGCAGGCTCACGGCTGCAAAGCGTGGCGCGGTTGCCGCACTGCAGGGAAGCCGTGACTATCGGCAGGCTGTACAGACACAGCTTGTAGCCACTATAGCCGACAGTTACTATACCCTTGCCATGCTTGACGCGCAAAGGGAGATAAACAGGCGGACTCTGGAAAACTGGCGGGCTACCGTGCGCACACTCGAAACGTTGAAAAAGGTGGGTAGGTCGAATGAAGCAGGAGTATTGCAGGCAAAGGCAAACGTGATGAGGCTTGAATCATCGCAACAGGCTATACTCAAAAGTATTTCAGAAACAGAGAATGCCTTGTCGGCGATACTTGCCATGCCGTCGCACACGATTGAGCGGAATAACTTGGCTGAAGCGTCTTTCCCAGATACAATCTTTGTCGGAATACCCTTACAGCTTCTTTCCAACCGTCCTGATGTGCGTCAGGCTGAAATGCAGTTGGCTCAGGCATTTTACGCCACTAATGTTGCCCGTGCAGCCTTCTATCCCAATATCACCCTTTCTGGTACACTTGGCTGGACTAACAATGGAGGTGGGGCGATTACCAATCCCGGGCAGTGGCTACTCAATGCCATCGGTTCCCTGACGCAGCCATTGTTCAACCGGGGCGCGAATATCGCCAACTTGAAAATAGCCCAAAGCCGTCAGGAAGAAGCCCGGCTGTTATTCCAACAGTCATTGCTGAACGCAGGAAAAGAGGTGAACGATGCCTTGACCGCATGGCAGACAGCTAAGTCGCAGCTGGAAATAAACGCCCGTCAGGTTGAGACTTTGCGTGAAGCTGTACGTAAGACCGAATTGCTCATGCGCCATTCCGACACAACATATCTGGAAATATTAACTGCCCAGCAGTCACTCCTTGAAGCAGAACAATTGCAGCTGCAAGCCTCTTTTGACCGCATACAGGGCATTATCAAACTTTATCATGCGCTTGGCGGCGGCAACCGTTAAAGCGGTTGCATTAAAATGGCAAATGAAATAATCACCTTAGGGGTGTCTGAAATACACTGTCGGCAAGGTGGAATACACAAGATTCACAAGTTTGTGGTCCACAAACTTGTGAACCTTATTTTATTTAACCTTTATTCATCAGAAATGCTATATTTGATATTTCAAAATCCATTGGGAAAAAAGTTTTGTGTTATTTCCCTTTTTGCTCTTTGCGCAGCCAAGTGAGAACCTGATTAAGGACACGATACGGCTCATGCGTAGGAGTGCATGCCCGACAGGAAATAGTTCACTCCGAAGTAGGTCATGGCAAGGCTGAGGAATGCCAGTGCCATGTATATGTGGTAGGCTGCGGGGCGGCGCAGCAGTGGCAGGCTTTGAGTGTGGAGCGCCACGGCATAGAGCATGAGAGTTATGAGCGCCCACGTCTCCTTCGGGTCCCAGCTCCAGTAGGTTCCCCAGCTCACGTTTGCCCAGATGGCACCGATGAATATGCCTATGCCCAGGGCGGCAATGGCGGGATGGAGGAACAGAAGGCTCAGAACCTGCAGCTCATGGGCATGGCGGGGCAGGCACAGTGCCACGACGGCGCAGAGGAATGTGAGCGAGAGCAGCGCATAGCTTATCATGATGGTGCTCACGTGAAGGCTCAGCAGCGGACTGTCAAGCACGGGCATCATCTGTCCGATGGCAGGGTCCATCTGGTTGAGATGGCTCACCAGGAGGAAGAATCCCGAGAGCAGCAGCCCAAACACCATCAGTATGCGCAGCCTGCGGTGCAGACAGAGCGCGATGAGCTGCACCAGCCACGCAAGTGAGAGCATTGTCTCGTAGCCGTTGGTGAGTGGAATGTTTCCGCTGATGATCCAGCGCAGCGCAATGGCGAGGCTGAGGGCGATGAAGGACAAATAGGAGAGTGCCGACAGCAGATGACCGAACAGCCTGGCAGGGCGCTGCCGCGTGAGCCGCCAGATGGTGTGGAGCAGGGCAATGAGTCCCAGCGTGAGGTTGACGATGAAAAGCACTGTGGCAAAGGGTATGCTGTTGTTGATGCGCTCTGCCAGATACTGTGCCTCTGACGGCATGGTGCTGCCACCAAACCTTTCCTGATAGCGCTTCATCTTGGTGAAATATTCGTCCACGCGCCCGAAGTTATCAGTCTGTATGTCAGCATAAATCAGCGAGAATACATTACTTATATATCGTGCGTGCTCCTTGTCCATTGATTGCGGCAGGATGTCGGTGGGCGCGTACCATACGGTGGAGCGGCTGGTGTAGGGCAGTACTCTGAGCGACTGTCCGCTCCGCAGTTCCGTCACAAGCTGGTATTTCATGTTGTCATCGGCAGTCTCGCGATGGTTCTGCATCAGGTCCTTTTCCCATTCGTCGCCATAGAATATCCAGCCTGTCAGCACCTGCTCGGCAGTCATGCCCCTGTAGCTTCTTGAACCGTAGATTTTCCTGCAAAAATCCTGCGCATAGGTCTGCACCGGGCAGATGCGGCCGTTGTATAGTATGCAGAGCTGTCCGAACTTCTCTGCCGTAGACTTGGGAAGTGAGGACTGGGCGTGCGTGCCTTGTCCTGACGGCAGCCATAGGCAGACGAGCAGCGCGCCACGCCTGAGCAAGGGATGGCGCAGCAGCTTGCGGTAGCTGCCCTTGGGGTCGATGAGCATCCAGACGAGCGACAAAAACAGCAGTCCGTAGCCTGTGTAGGTCACGGGTATGCCGTAGGGGTCGGTGTTGACGGCGAGAATGCTTCCGTTGCCGTCCTCGTCGTATGATGCTTGGTAGAAACGGTAGTTATGGTAAGAGAGGATGTTGTTCATCGAGATGTGGCCGTCAATATGCTCCTTGCCGTCGATGACCGTGACCGACGACCGGTAGTCGGCTGGGGCATGAGTGCCTGCGTGGTATGTGATTTCAAACTTGTTAAGCCTTACGGCAAAGGGCAGCTCCTTGCGCTCCTCCTGTGTGTAATATGTCTTTGTCGGCTCGCCCGTGCGCAGATGAATCATGCCTTTCACGGAGGTGATGTGGGTGAGCAAGGCTCCTGCGAGTATCACCACGAGCGAGAGGTGGAGCAGCAGTGTGGGGACGCTCCTCACCTTGCGCCTCAGAATGTGGAATATGCCGGCGGCAGTGAGCGCAGCCCACAGCGCCACAAACCACCAGCTGCCGTAAACAGCCTGATGGGCGTAGTCGGTGCCGTGTTCTTGTTCCACGATTGTGGCTGCTGCCATGCTCACCACAATAATTATATATAAGGTGTAAATCAGTTTTTTGACCATGATGCGGCAAAGTTACAGTTTTTTTTGAATATATGCAAGGTTTTGCGGTAAAAAACGGATGTGTCTCAACCCCAACCTTCTACTTCTTTTTTGGCACGGATTACACGGAATACACAGATTGGTGAAAAAATAATCCGTGACATCTGTGTAATCCGTGCCTGATTTATGTGTTGAATCTTGTGTATGTGTTATATTGACCTCAGAAACTTTACAACTGCGTCGCGGTCGGCTTTTGGCAGGTTGTAGAATTTCTGTGCAGAATTATATGCGTGGCTCTTCTTGCTGTAGGCATGCCACATGATTGCCTCCACCTCGTTGCGTGCGCGGCAGTCGTGCAGCCGGTCCTCGGCACCGGTGTTGAGGCTCGACAGTCCGCGTCCCCACAGCGGTGTGGTGCGGCACCATGAGCCGTGTATGTCGTTCACCATGTAGAGCTTGTGCTGCACGAAGTCAGAGTATGGATAGATGGTCTGGTTCTGGTAGCGCGGCAACTTCTTGCCAGCCATCATGTCGGCAGTGATGTAGTTGTCGCTGGTGGTCTGCCACTTCGGACGGTGACAGGTGGCGCAGCCCATTTCCATAAACAGCTGCTTGCCACGCTGCACGTCGGTGTCGTTCAGGTTGCGGGCACGTGGAATGGCTAAACCGCGGTGCCACACCATGAACGAATAATAGTTGTCCATGCTCTGGTCGGGAGTGAAGTTGTGAACGCCGTTGTCAAACTGGTTTGTCGACGGGTCGAGCAGTATGGACACGGCATTGCTGATGCCCTCCTTTGTGCCGTCGGCATAGTAAGGCGATGTGAGGTCGGCCTGTATGGCACTTATCACATTGTCGTTGTTTGCCATAGCCTTTGCCCACGCCTTGGTGGAGTACAGTTTCGGACGGTCGGCACGGCTCACGTTGGTGATGTTCCAGATGGCGTTGGCTCCGGGACCGTCCTGCAGCGAGCCTCGTGTAAGGGCGTAGGTGAAACGCTTAATCAGTCCTGTGCCGTTGTACTTTGAGCCGTCGGCATGGGTGCCGCCGCTGACGCCGTCCTTGCCAAACACGGGGTAGTAGGCTCCGGCTGCCATCGCCTTGGTGCTCTCGTCCCAGAAGTTGGGGTTGAGATATTCCGACACGTCCAGTCCTGCCTCTCTCAGACTCTTGGCTTCAGCGGCATACTGCTCGGCTATTGCCTCATTGGGTATGGCGTCAATCATGCCTGTACCGATGATTCCTATGGTTGATTCCAGGCGGAATGCAAGATTGGATGGCTTGGGGTCGGTGTTGAATGCTGAGACGGGGATGTCCAGCTCAGGATAAATCAACTCATACCTTTCTCCGTCGGGGAATTGCAGGGGCAGTCCGCTCTCCATGGCGGTGACGGTCTTCCACTGCAGGTTGATTTGGCTCTCCTCTATAGGAGGCAGGAACGGCGATGTGGCTTGTGTCTGCGGCATTCCTGTCACTTCCGAGATATAGGCTCCGTCGTTGCTTCCAGGTGCCGTGGGATGGTAGACTACAAGCAGGTAACCATTGCCATTGCCGTAGCTGGTGGTGTAGGAGTTCATGCGCTTGCCGTGACCGTAGCCGGGGTGGCAGTCGAGACACGATTTACGTGTTGATGCCGGACCGAGTCCCTTGAACACTCCTGTGTTGATGGTGTACTGACGCTCAAAAAGCTGCTCGCCGATGAAGAAGTTCTCAGTCAGTCCCTGCTGCTCCACGGCTGGTGCCGGGTCTTCGTAGCATCCCGACACAGTGTTCTCGGTTGTGCCAAGTTCACCGCCCGGGTACCATTCCTCGGCAGAGAAATTTCCCACAGCCTGTCCTATATACTTCGCATCGGTCTCCACCGCTGCGCCTCCGCCGTCGGCATCGTCATTGTCAGAGCAGGCTGTCACCGAAAGAGCGAGCAGAGCGGCTGAGGCATACAGATATTTTTTATTGTTCATGATGTTTTGTTGCTAATAAAATAAAAGGTGTGATTATTTCACGGAGAGACGACGGAACCATGCGCCTGCCTCGTTCAGCTGGTTGTCAAGCTCCTGAACGGCGTCGATGCAGGTTTTCACCTGTGCGTTCTTGGGGTCGTCAACAAAGGCGATCCCGCTGTTTTTTGCATTCTCCAATGCACTGATGGCAGTGTTGAGGGCATTGCTCAATGCAGGGTAGCCGGGATAATTGTGGTCGCGCATGATTGCCATGAGCGAGTTGGCTGCGGGAGAACTGGCGCTGATGTTGCGTGTGCCGTAGAGCACGTTCCTGATGGAGTGTATGTTGTCCTGATAGTCTATGAACGAGCGCTTGCTGTAGGGCGACTCGATATAGTCGATTGACTCGTCCTCGCCGCCTTGGTTGGTGGCTACGCGGTATGCCTGTCCCAGCTTCTGCTGGTAAACCTCCTGACAGATGTTTGAGCAGCCGCCAATGAGAATGTTCTCCATGGTCTCCTGCCATGTCTGGAAATAGCCGTTTGCAGTGGTGGCTGCAAGCAGATAGTCGCCGTATCCCATGTTGCGTGGCGAGAGTCCCTTGTTCAGTGTGCCTTCCACCACCCATGGAGCGGCAGTGAGTATGCCGTTGTGCGGTGATGAGATGCCGTTTGCCAGCCAGCCGTATTCCAGCAGGGTTGTCATGTTGCGCACATCCTCTGCCACGGCAGCCGCGAAAGCCAGTTCGTCGATGCCCTTCACCGAGGTCATGCCCTCGGCAGTCTCGTTGCCTTGAAAGTCTGCCACGGTGCGGTTGCTGCCGTTGCGGAAAAGCACGAACTCCAGTCCGTGGAAGCCCAGCACCGAGTCGAAGTTGCCGTTGTTCTCATAAACGAACTTTGCAGGTGCGGAGCCGTTGATGCCGCTGATGATGGCGTTGCTGTTGAGTGCGGCCACTAACTGGTCGCGGTCTAATGGCCATGAGTCAATGTGCGGGTCAATCTCGTTGTCGGTGGCGGCACCATAGAGGAATGCCTCGCTGCGCTCCCATTCCATGCGTGCGTCCTTGAACGCCTCGCAGGCGGCGTTGATGTCGCTCTGCGTCATGCTGTTGGCCTTGGCGTTTGCATAGAGTTTTGCGCATGCCTCGTAGAGGGTCTGGGCATTGTTTGCCAGAGCGGTGTATGTGGGGTATACCACATCGTTTACGTAGGTTTGTGCTGTCTGTTCCATCAGGCTTTTGCTGACGGCATTGACGGTTGTCTCGTCATTGTCGTCGTCCGAGCACGATGAGACTCCCGTTGTGCATACTCCCAGCAGGAGCATTGCCATGAATTTTGCTGTTTTCTTCATTTTTAATTTTGATTTTATGATAAATTTTCTATGTTCTTCGTTTCTGTTGTTTTATAGGAAAAATCCCTGGTAGGTCACGCCGATGTTTATGGCAGGCTCATTGTTGTACTGGCTTTTGAGCATTCTGTGGTTGTATTCAGCCTTGATACATATTTGCGGCATGGGCTGGTAGTTGATGCCGCCGGCGAGAATCTTTTTGCCGGTCCACTGCGAGGTGGTGTTGCCGATGCTTGAGTCGTAGTATTCAAAATGTCCGAACACATAGAGCTTCTGCCTGTCGCGGCGCATCTTCTCAATCTGCGAGAACACATCGTAGCCTGCTTCCACCATGGTGGCTATGGCGTGGCTGCCGAAGTATTTGTTGCTGCCGCTCTCGTTGGGCTTCACCAGTGAGGTGCCGGGATAGGTGTAGGAGGCGATGGTCTGTGCATCGCTCACGTAGCCATAGTCGGCATTGCCGCGCACCAGCCAGTTATGGCGGTTGTATGTGAAGTCCAGTGCTCCTATGTATACGTTGCCCTTCACGCGCTTGGCGTCTCCTTTCTCCATGTCGTGTGGCGTGGTGTTGTGCATCGACTGTCCGTAGTAGCCGCTCACTCCTATGCGCAGGCCGGGTATGGAATAGTTGTCCACACGTGCGCTGACACCATATTTGTTTGCCACCTCAAACTCGTAAGGGCTTTTTGTGCCGCCCTGAATCCAGTTGCTGCGGCTGAAGTTGAGAGCGTTAAGTCCCGCCACAAGTTGCGCTTCGTAGCGGAAGTCGCCGCTGCGTCCCCACAGCGCCACTCCCGTCTGGTGCCACGTGCAGGGCAGTATGGTGTTCTCGCCTTCAGGACGGTAGACGGTGAAGAAGTTGAGCGGCTCATGGTGGGCATTGGTCAAGCCTACGGGCACCACGATATGTCCGGCACGTATGTTGAAAGCCTTTCCGAACGACTTTTGAATCCAGAACTGCTCCAGCTCCACCTCGCCGCCTTTCTCGGTCTCGCTCTCATACTCGATGCTCTCTTCCGCCTCATATTCTATTGCGCCGCCAGTGCCGCCATGCTCAAACTCTATCTCCGTGCCGAAGGTCCAGCCCTTGCCGAAGTCGTAGCCAATGTAAATCACGGCATGTGGAATGTCGAACCGCCCGTGGCTCGGGTCGTTTTTGTAGGCAGGTGCGTTGGAATAGCGCTTCCCGTTGTCGCTGTAGAAGTTGCGTGAATATGCCGCCTCTCCATAGCCGCCGATGCTGAGGCGTTTCCCGTTGACGTGCTGTTGCAGCACGCTGTCGGCGGCCGTCTGCTGTGCGCCGGCTGTTGTAATGCCGGATATCAATGCGCCGGCGATAAGTCCTAATCTGATACTGTTCATAAACTATCCTTATTTTGTTTCTTTTTTCCGGCTGCAAAGGTACGGCTTTTTAAAATTTCCTGCAATACCTAAAATTTGGTAAATTTTCACATTTGCCGTTTGTTGCCCTATCCTCATTTTTAGGTATCATGAAATTATGATTTTATGTGTTATGAAATCATGGCTTTAACCGATTAACCATTCGTCCTTTAACTTCTTGCTCCTTTTTATGAAAGTTGAGTAATAAATTATAATGTGGAATATTAATAGTTAATCGGTTTCCTTCTATATTATGGATTAAAGACGATAGAAAGCCTTTACTTAGGAAAAGATATAAAAATATAATTACAATTTGAGGGCTGTAACTGTAGCTGAAACAAATTGTAATTATATTTTATTGGAAAATTTAACTGTTGGTTTATTTTATTGCGGATAATTGAGGTTCTCAGGCTTTAGGCACGACAGCACCTCGTCAACATATTTTTTTGATTCCCACCGTGCCATTGGCAGGTCGTGGAGCAACCAGTTGCCGCAGTCTTTTGGAGCAGCTCCGGGAATCTCACCATCATAGTCGGCAATGAACTGGAACGTGCGTAGCATCAGGCCGGCAATGTCCTGGCTTGTCAGGTCGCCTCGCATGAGCAGGTAGTTGCCGGTCTGGCATCCCATGGGTCCCCAGTAGATTATGCGGTCTGCCCATTCTGGGTCGTTGCGCAGATATGTGGCGGCAAGGTGCTCTATGGTGTGCAGTGCAGCCTGTTGCATCGCCGGCTCGCGGTTGGGCTCCTTCATTCGTATGTCGAAGGTGGTTATCACTTCGCCACCTGCATGGTCTTTTCTTGATATGAATATACCGCGGCTCAGGCGGTTGTGGTCTATTGTGAAACTTGCTATCTTTTTCATTTTTTGATTTTTTACAATGATTGCAGCAACGCCTTTGTGGCGTTAAATGATTTTTCTGCCATGCTTCCCCAAAAGTCGGCATACTGTTGTGCGTTGCCTTCTTTCAGAGGAATGTCGCTTATTATGCGGAATGACACAAACGGTATGTTTCTCTGACAGCAAACGTGAGCTATTGCCGCCGACTCCATGTCCACTGCCATGGCTTCGGGAAAATGGCTGGCTATCTCGCGCATCTTGTCCACGGTGTCCACAAACCAGTCGCCAGTCACAATCAGCCCCTTGTGTATTGTTGTGCCGCAGTCGAGGCTTGCCGCTTTTTCCACTATGTCTTCGGCGCTCATGAATTTTTCGGGCATGCCCATCACCTGCCCGAACGTAGCCTCGGGACCGCAGTACACATCGTGGTAGCACGTCTCTGTCGACACCACCACATCCTGTATTTCAAGTATTGTGGACGCTCCTCCCGCAACTCCGGTGGATATAATCATGTCTGGATGGTAATGTTCTGCCATCAGGCATGTCCCTATGGCTGCATTCACTTTGCCGATGCCGCATTGCGACATTACTACCGTGTTTTCTCCCATTGTTCCCTCTACAAACGTATGTATTCCAGAAACCGTTGTCTTTGGTGAACTGAGCAGCTTTTTAACATGCTCAAATTCCTTGTCCATTGCTATTATTATTCCTATCTTCATAATGAATTTTCGTGATTTTCTGCAAAATTAATGAAAATACTTGAAAATACATCATGTTTTTTCAAAAAAATGTTCTATGCCGATTCATTTCTTAATGATTGCTACATCTGTTCTTTATTCTCTGTAGCGTTTTGGATTATTTTGCTTTTTCTTGTTTTATCATTAATGTAGTAAGTGATGCAAAATATAATATTATTTAAGTTCTCTTTTTATATTAATTTATGCAAGTGTACTCATTACTTGTGAAACTGTAGTATTTTAAATAAAAAAAGCGAAATGATTTCCGTATGAGAAAATATTTTGTTAACTTTGCAGCACTTTTTACTTTTGAAAACTACGATGTAATTGAGAAAAATGAACAAATTTACGAAATACAACTATGGTGTAGCCGCTGCCGAGGTGTTCATGTTTGCCAACGGTACTGAGGTGAGCGAGGCGCATGTGCAGATTCACGTAACCGATGCAACGATGTCCTACCGCAGTCAGCTGCAGGCGGTGGCTGATGCCTTTGGACAGTTGTGTGCTGGAGCCCTAAAGGGCTTTTCCGCTGTGTTTAAGCGTTACTATCTGAGCGATGCCGCCAATCAGGCGGACGACATCTACGCGACAGAGCCTGAGGGCAGCGACTGCGCCATCTCAGTGATAGAGCAGCCGCCGCTCGACGGCACCAAGCTTTCACTGTGGGCATATATGCTTACAGGCATGCACAGCGTGAGCTGCCACGGCTGCGGACTGCATGCCGTGAGCCACGGCGGTTTCACCCATCTGTGGGGCGGGGGAGCGCACAACCTTGCCGCCAACAGCGAATATCAGACGCGCCTGCTCTTCAACGAGTATGTGATGCAGTTGAAGCAGGAGGGATGCACTTTGAAGGACAACTGCATACGCACATGGTTCTTTGTGAACGATGTAGACCTGAACTATGGCGGAGTGGTGAGGGCGCGCAATCAGGTGTTCTTCACTCAGGGGCTTACTAACCAAACGCACTTCATTGCCAGCACGGGCATCGGAGGTCGTCAGGCAGACCCCAACGTGCTCTCGCAGATGGACAGCTACGCCATTGCCGGCATACGTCCCGAGCAGATATGTTATCTCTATGCTCCCACGCACCTTAACCGCACGAGCGACTACGGAGTGAGTTTCGAGCGTGGTACAATGGTTGACTATGCCGACCGCCGTCATGTGTTTATCTCGGGCACGGCGAGCATCGACAACAAGGGGCAGGTGGTGCATCCAAAGGATATTGTGAAGCAGGCGGCACGTATGATTGAGAACGTGGAGGCTTTGCTTGTCGAGGCGGAATGTACGCTCAACGACATCTGCCAGATATCGGTTTATCTGCGCGACAGTTCCGACTACGCCGTGGTGAGCCGTATCTTTGCCGAACGCTTTCCCCACAAACCCAATGTCATTGTGCATGCTCCCGTGTGCCGTCCGGGCTGGCTCATAGAGATGGAGTGCATGGCTGTGAAAGAGCGCAGTGATGACAGTCTGCCAAAATTCTAAGTCATTTTGCATATTGCACTCTTACCTTCTCTTCATTCTCGCTGCCTTTCTCCATGATGCTCATTACCTATTTTCGGGTAAAGCTCAAAAGATAAAAATCGAACGTTCAAGAAATAAAAACCGAACGTTCGATTTTTTATTTTCGAACGTTCGGGAATTTTTTTATGTCGGGAGAAAAAATTTTTCTATAAGTTTATGTTCACGGCACACCCTGCCATGAACCACGCGCCGGGCTGCGGCACATATCCGTGGTCGACATAGGTGGTGTCGAACAGGTTGTTAACCTCAACGTATGCCTTTAGCTGCGGCATGTTCCACTGCAGACGGGCGTCAACGACACCGTAGGGGCGATAGTTCTTCACGCCGCCGCTGATGTCGGTGTAGGTTCCCATGCGGTCCTGCCAGCGGTAATAGATGTCGAGCCCAAGATTGCGGCACAGGTTGAGCGACGCGCTTGCCACCAGCTTGTGGCGCAGATATTCGAGGGTGAACATGCTCTGGATGCCCTCCTCAGGCTTTTCCACATCCTGATGCAGATAGCTGTAGGACAGTGACAGGCGCCGGAGCAGCTTTTGCGATGGAGCAATGCGGAGGAAGTCTGCGGCAGCCTCAGCTTCGAATCCCACGGCGTTGACCGTAGAGAAGTTCACGCTCTCGTAGGGTGCGTCGGGATTGCCGGCAACGCGGCGTATCCAGTCGATGAGGTTGGTAATGTGATTATAATAGACATTCGCCTTGGCACTCACCCCGCCACGGTTGTACTTCACTCCGCCCTCAACCGATGACAGCTCCTCGGGCTTCAGGTATTTGTCTGCCTTGTGACCGTCCTTGGTGAGGTAAAGCTCCGTGACCGACGGCATTCTGAGCGAAGTGTTGTAGGAAGCGTAGATACGCATGCCGTCTGCCACCTCCAGGCTGGCGTCCACTCCGGGATAGATTTTCAGCGGCTCTTGATTCCACGAGTTCTTTATCGCCATGAGACCTGCGGAGAGGGTGAAGCGCTTCAATATAACGTTGTGCTCCAACATGAAGCTCACGTTAGTGCGGTTCAATCCCAGGGTGTAATCGCGGTTGGTGCCGCTGATGTGCTGCGGCTTGCCGAGCGGTTCGCCGAGATTGCCGCTCACAATGTCCTCGTTTCTTATCTCCGCACCAAATGCCGTGCGTCCTGCCGCCCAGTCGAAATAAGAGTTGAGGTTTACGCCGAAGATGTTCTGACGGTGATAGTTGAATTTCGAGACATCATCGCTGCCCCTGCCGCGGAAGTACTCAAAACGGTCCTTGCCGTGGTTCCAGTACACCGAGGGCTTGAAGCGCAGCCTGCCGCACAGCGTCTCTGCCTGAATGGCGGTGTAGCTTTTGAAGGTGTGCTCAAACTGGTCGTCGGAGCCAAGTCCGTAGAAAGTGTTGGCACCATAATTGCGGCTCGACAGTCCGGCGTGCCATCTCACGGCAATGTCCTCGCCGCGGTAGGTGCCCTGATAGAACGCCTTGCCGCCGCTGAAGTCGGCATTGAGCCTGCCTGCCTTGTTGCGGCTGAAGCCGTCGCCGCGCGTGTAGCCGCCGCTCACCTGGTTGTTCCACTCTCCCTGCCGCAGGTTTACGCGTGCTCCGCCGCCAAAGTAGCCATAGCTTCCGCCATCTACGTGGGCAGTGACCGACGACTGCTCCGCAGGGCGCGTCACAATGTTGACGGCACCCAGCATCGACGACGTGCCGAACACCCTGCCTGCCGGACCTTCAAGCACCTCTATTCGCTCTACCTCGCTAAGGTCGGCAGGAATGTCGAGAGCGTTGTGCCCTGTCTGCGGGTCGCAGATGTTGATACCGTTAAGGAAAATGGCTACCTGCTCGTAGTTGCCTCCCCGGAGATTGATGTCGGTCTGCGCCCCAAGTGGTCCGCGCTGACGCACATCGATGCCCACGGCATACTTCAGCAGGTCGTTGATACTTTGCACCGGCGCACGCTGAATGTCCTCGCGCACCAGCACAGTTACAATACGGGCAGCCTGTTGGCTTGCCATTGGCGCTCTCGAACCGGTGATGCTCACCTCGTCGAGTGTAAGCTCGCGGTCGGTCTTGGTCACTCCGTCGTTGTCGGTCACGGGCAACACGCCCACGCCGTCTGCCTTGGCGTGGCTCAAAGTGGCTACGCTCAAGACTCCGATGAGAAGCTCACGACCGAGAACCGCAAACAGCGAATAGCCCTTGTGTCCGAAACGATGGAACACTATGGGCTCGCTCTTGCGCCTCAATTCTGTGTTGTTGTACATAAAAATGAAATTAATAAAAAAATGTAATGGCACTTTGCCAAAACTTATGCAAAAATGATTATTTCACATAATCCACGAAACTGTAGCGGAAGGCGTGCCGGTCATCAGTTTCGTGGTCTTCTCTTTTTTCCTCTTTCCAGCCGCTATAGTCGGGGAAGAAGGTGTCTGCCTGTGCCGGAGTGTCGTCGACCTCTGTGAGACACAGGCGGTCGGCACGGCTAATAGCCTCGCTGTATACACTTGCTCCACCTATTATATATATATGGTCGTCGGTATTGCAGTGATGCAGAGCCTCATCGAGCGAGCGGTACACGTCGCATCCCTCAATAGTGCTTACAGTGGTGCTGAGCACAATGTTGCGGCGGTTGGGCAGCGCGCCCTTGGGCAGCGACAGAAAAGTGTTGCGCCCCATTATAATGGTGTTGCCGGTGGTGAGCTGCTTGAAGCGCTTTAAGTCGTTGGGCAGCCAGTATATCAGTTTGTTCTCAAAGCCGATGGCGCGGTTGCGCGCCACGGCGGCGATAATTGTTATTGTCATAGTTGTTTTTTTTATTGGGCTAATTGGGCCCTATGGGGCTTATTAGGCTTATAGGCTTACACCGATACTTCAGCCTTTATGTGCGGCAGCGGGTCGTAGCCCACCAGCTCAAAATCTTCGTACTTAAATGAGAAGATATCCTTCACGTCGGGATTGATTTTCATCACGGGCAGCGGTCGCGGAGTGCGTGTGAGCTGCAGCTTAGCCTGCTCTATGTGGTTGAGATACAGATGAGTGTCGCCTGTGGTGTGTACAAAGTCGCCGGCTTTCAGATTGCAAACCTGAGCCATCATCTGCAGCAGCAGGGCGTAGCTGGCAATGTTGAACGGTACACCGAGGAAGGTGTCGGCGCTGCGCTGGTAGAGCTGCAGGCTGAGGCGTCCGTCAGCCACGTAGAATTGGAAGAGCGTGTGGCACGGGGGCAGTGCCATCTTCTCCACCTCTGCCACGTTCCATGCACTCACAATCATGCGGCGCGAGTCGGGCGAGTGCTTAATCATCTCCACCACATTTTTAATCTGGTCGATGGTGCCGCCACTGTAGTCGGGCCACGACCGCCACTGGTGACCGTAGACTGGTCCCAGTTCTCCGTTTTCGTCGGCCCATTCATTCCATATCCTCACCCCGTTGTCCTGAAGATATTTCACGTTGGTGTCGCCATTGAGAAACCACAGCAGTTCGTGGATGATGGACTTCAGGTGGAGCTTCTTTGTGGTCAGCACAGGAAATCCGTCGTCAAGATTAAATCGCATCTGATGCCCAAACACGCTTTTGGTGCCCGTTCCCGTGCGGTCGGTCTTCACAGTCCCTTCGGTCAGGATTCTGTCCAGCAGGTCAAGATATTGTTTCATTGCTTTGCCTCCTTTTCTCCCTTGCTGTTCCTCACAAGTCCCTCAATGTAGAGTTTCAGGATTTCTATACCCTTGTTGTTCTCGCCACCCAGAGGTATGATTATGTCGGCGTACTTTTTCGTAGGCTCAATAAACTGCTCGTGCATGGGCTTGAGTACGTCCTGATAGCGCTTTATCACCATGTCCACGGTGCGGTTGCGCTCTATACAGTCGCGCTGTATGTTTCTTATCAGTCGCTCGTCGTCATCGGTATCCACATAAATCTTCAGGTCCATCATGTCGCGCAGCTTCTTGTTGATGAGCGTCATTATTCCCTCGATGATAATCACAGGTCTTGGCTCCACATGGATGGTTTCGGGCAGACGGTTGCTGATGATATACGAATATGTGGGCTGCTCCACCGCCTCTCCAGCCCTGAGCCTCTTCACGTGGTCGGTGAGCAGGCGCCAGTCGAAGGCGTCGGGGTGGTCAAAGTTTATTGCCTTACGCTCCTCGTCGGTCATTCCCGTCGTGTCGTTATAGTACGAATCGAGCGGCACCAGTGTGACGTATCCGTCGGGCAGTGCCTCGATTATTTTTCTCACCACGGTGGTCTTGCCTGAGCCAGTACCACCAGCTATACCTATGATTGTCATATTCGTTTTGTTTTTTCACTCTTCATTTTTTATCTCTTTCAGCAACGGCAGCTGCAAATGGTATCTCACCGACACAAACCTGATTGCGCAGGTGGTGATGAAGCTCACTATTACCGGAATCTGGTAGCCCGTGTGTATGTTTATCAGCAGCCAGTACACCAGTCCGCCCATTATGCTTGCCATGGCGTAGATGTCGTGGCGGAATATCACCGGCTCGTTGTTGAGCAGAATGTCGCGGATTACTCCTCCTGCGGCTCCGGTGATGCAGCCCATGATTATTGCCACCCAAAACGGTTGCCCGAAGTCGAGACTCTTTTGCAGTCCGGCAATGGTGAAGAGCGCCAGTCCCAAAGTGTCGAACACGAACCATGCGTTGTCGAGACGCTTCATGTGTTTTGAGAAAAGTACGACAAAGGCAAGCGCCATTGTCGTACATATAAGATAGAATGGATTAGTCATCCAGAATGGAGTGGTGCCGAGCATGAGGTCGCGGATGGTTCCGCCGCCGATAGCCACAGCCACGCCGCACACGTAACCGCCAAACCAGTCGAAACGCTTGGCAGCCGCGTGGCGCAGCCCTGAGATGGCAAAGGCGAAAGTTCCCAGGAACTCAATCACCTGCTGTACTGAAATCATCTCCATCATTACTGTTTTTGACTCTTTTTCCGTTCGTTGTGGTCGAGAATCACCTTTCTCATTCTCATCGACTTGGGTGTGACCTCCACCAGCTCATCCTCCTTGATGTATTCAAGAGCCTCTTCGAGCGACAGGATGGTGCGCGGAATAATCCTTGCCTTGTCGTCGGAGCCACTGGCACGGGTGTTGGTGAGCTGCTTTGCCTTGGCAACGTTTATCACCAAGTCGTTGTCGTGAACATGCTCGCCCACAACCTCGCCCATATAAACTTCCTCACCCGGGTCGATGAAGAACTTGCCGCGGTCCTGCAGTTTGTCTATGGAGTAGGCGTATGCCGTACCGTTCTCCAGTGCAATCATCGAGCCTTGTGTGCGGCGTGCGATGTCGCCCTTGTATGGCTGATATTCCTTGAAACGGTGAGCCATGATAGCCTCGCCCTGACTGGCGGTGAGCACGTTGGTGCGCAGACCGATGATGCCTCGCGAAGGTATCTCAAACTCTATGTTCACACGGTCGCCCTGGCTCTCCATCGATGTCATGTCGCCCTTGCGTCGGGTCACCATGTCAATCATCTTTGATGCAAACTCCTCGGGCACGTTGATGGTCATTTCCTCGATAGGCTCACACTTCACGCCGTCAATCTCCTTATATATCACCTGTGGCTGACCCACCTGCAGCTCGTAGCCCTCGCGGCGCATGGTCTCGATGAGCACCGAGAGGTGAAGCACTCCTCGTCCGCTCACCACCCACTTGTCGGTGCTGTCCTCAAAGGGGCGTATGCGCAGTGCGAGGTTTTTCTCCAGCTCCTTTTCCAGTCGGTCGTTGATGTGGCGCGAGGTGACGTATTTTCCCTCACGGCCAAAGAACGGCGAATCGTTGATGGTGAAGAGCATCGACATTGTAGGCTCGTCGATGGCTATCGGCGGCAGCGGCTCTGGATTTTCAAAGTCGCAGATGGTGTCGCCAATCTCGAAGCGCTCCAGACCGATGATGGCGCAGATATCGCCGCTCTCCACCTCGTCGGTCTTCACGTGGGTCATTCCCTCAAAGGTGTGAATCTCCTTTATGCGTGTCTTCTCCAGTTTGCCGTCGCGGTGGCTAATGCTCACGTTCATGCCCTCCTTCAATACTCCGCGGTGAACGCGACCCACGGCGATGCGGCCCGTGTAGCTTGAATAGTCGAGGCTGGTGATGAGCATCTGCGGTGTGCCTTCGATGTGCTTCGGTGCTGGTATCACCTCCACAATCTTGTCGAGCAGATAGTGTATGTTGTCGGTTGGCTTATTGTAGTCCTCACTCATCCAGCCGTTCTTTGCCGAACCGTATACCACTGGGAAGTCGAGCTGGTCCTCGGTGGCGTTGAGCGAGAACATGAGGTCGAACACCATCTCGTAAACCTCTTCGGGGCGGCAGTTTGGCTTGTCCACCTTGTTCACCACCACGATTGGCTTGAGTCCTATCTGCAATGCTTTCTGCAGCACGAAGCGTGTCTGGGGCATCGGTCCCTCGAAAGCGTCCACCAGCAGCAGACAGCCGTCTGCCATGTTTAGCACGCGCTCCACCTCGCCGCCGAAATCGGAGTGCCCCGGAGTGTCTATGATGTTTATCTTTGTTCCTTTCCAGTTGATGGAAACATTCTTTGAGAGGATGGTTATTCCTCGCTCACGTTCCAGGTCATTGTTGTCCAATACTTGGTCGCTCATGTCCTTTCCTTCTCTGAAAAGATTTCCGGCGAGCATCATCTTGTCCACAAGTGTGGTCTTGCCATGGTCAACGTGGGCTATGATGGCAATGTTTCTAATGTCTTGCATCTTCTTACCTTAAAAATAAAATATGTATATACATAAATTCCACCTCCCAAAAGGGAGATTTCGCAAATCGGTTGCAAAATTACAACATTTTTTTCACACTTCCAAAGGAAATGGAAAAGAATTTAGTATTCAAAAGGTATCGGCATACCTAAAAATAATTAAAATACAGGCTTTATGCAGTCTTTGCACCGTTCTTTTTGTGAAAATATTTTGGAAAATATGGCTTTTTTTGTAATTTTGCACCCAATAATTTAAAATGTTTTAATCAACAAATACGTAATAAGAAAATGACAAGAAAAATTTGTTTAGCATTCCTGATGGTGATGGCTGTGGTTATGAATGCCGCTGCCATTGACCTGAAAGATGTGGCTGCTGGCGAGTATCGTGCTCAGGGCATGGCACAGGTGACGCCAATGGCCGACGGTGAGTCGTGGGCACAAATCAGTGACGACGGACAGCGCATCGACCGCTATTCGTTCCGCACTGGCAAGAAGGTGGCAACGGTTTTCGATGCCTCTACGGCGCGCGGACCAAAGGTGAAAAAAGTGGATGGATATATAATTGGTCCCGGCGGTGCCAACATTCTGATTCAGACGGAGACAAAATATATCTACCGCCGCTCGTTCACCGCCACCTATTATATATATAATGTGAAAAACAACAAGATGGTGGCTCTCTCCGACGGCGGTCCGCAGCAGACACCTGTGTTCTCGCCCGACGGCAACAACATAGCCTTTGTGCGCCAGAACAACATCTATCTTGTAAAACTGCTCTACGACAATGCCGAGAGTCAGGTGACAAAGGACGGCAGGCAGAACGAGCTGATAAACGGAATACCCGACTGGGTGTACGAGGAGGAGTTCTCTACCAACACCAGCATGGTGTTCACATCTGACTCGCGCCAGATTTGCTGGATAAAGTACGACGAGAGCAAAGTCAGGCAGTTTGCCATACCCATGTACAAGGGATTGAAGCCCGAGCTGTCCGACAACGCCGACTATCCCGGAGCATATCTTTACAAGTATCCCGTGGCAGGCGAGACAAACTCTACCGTGAGCGCGTGGAGCTACGATATAAAGAGCCACCAGACTCGCAAACTGCAGGTGCCTATGGATGCCGACGGCTATATGCCGCGCATCATCAGCACCAACAACGGCACCGACGTGGCTGTCTACACTATGAACCGCCATCAGGACTGCCTGCGCATCTATCTCGTCAACCCGCTGTCCACCGTGGCAAAGCTGCTGATTGAGGAGCAGGTCGACAAGTACGTAAAGGAAGAGGCAATGGAGAGCATCGTGTTCACCGACAGGCACATACTCGTGCCGAGCGACCGCGACGGCTACAATCATCTGTATCTCTACACCTATGCAGGCACTATGCAGCGCAAGGTGTGTCCCACAAAGACAGTCATCGACGAGGTGTATGGCATCGATGAGACCACGGGCGACATCTTCTTCTCGTCGACCATGAACGGAGCCGCCGACCGCCAGGTGTGTGTGGCTCATGCCAACGGACGCATCGACCGTCTTTCGAAGAACGACGGCTGGAACAGCGCCGTGTTCTCGAAAAACTTCCGTTATTTCATCAACAACTGGAGCGACATCAACACGCCGCCGGTCTACACTCTTTGCGATGCCAAGGGAAAGACGCTCGCCACGCTCATCGACAATGCCGGGCTGAAGGCTAAGGCTGCCGCCGACATGACCGCCTCGCGCAAGCTCTTCACCATGACCACCAGCGAGGGCGTGACGCTCAACGGAATAATGATTTTGCCAAAGGGATTCAGCGAAAGCAAGAAATATCCCGTGATAATGTGGCAGTATGGCGGTCCCGGCTCGCAGCAGGTCAAGAACGCATGGGGCATAGGCATGTTTGGTGCCGGTGCTGCCTTTGAACAGTATCTTGCAGAGCTGGGCTACATCTCCGTTTGTGTGGACAACCGCGGCACAGGCGGACGCGGAGCCGAGTTTGAGAAGTGTACCTATCTGCGCTTGGGTGAGCTGGAGAGCCGTGATCAGGTGGAAGCTGCCCTTTGGCTGGGCAAACAGAGCTATGTGGACAAGAGCCGCATAGGCATCTGGGGCTGGAGCTACGGCGGTTGGAACACGCTCATGTCGATGTCGGAGGGGCGTCCCGTGTTTGCTGCCGGAGTGGCGGTGGCACCCCCTACGTCATGGCGCTATTACGATAGCGTGTACACCGAGCGCTTCATGCGCACTCCAAAGGAGAATCCCGACGGCTACGACACCGTGAACGCCATTGCGCGTGCCGCCAACCTGAGCGGATCGCTGCTCATCTGCCACGGCACTGCCGACGACAATGTGCATCTGCGCAACACCATGGAGTATGCCGAGGCGCTGGTGCAGGCGGACAAGGATTTCCGCATGGTGACATACACCAACCGCAACCACAGCATCTACGGCGGTAACACGCGCAATCATCTTTACCGTCAGATCGTCAGTCATTTCAACGAAAAAATGGGAGTGAAATAGCACCAAAAACAAATTTTCCACAGGAAAATTCAAAACAACCATACACACCATACACCGATACGCAATTGCGGCAACGCTTACTGCCAAGGGTGTATGGTGTGTATGCGATATTTTTTTCTAAACGTTGAGAATTGACTTATTCAGTACAAGTCAAATCAACGATTTACGACCGCCAAACGGTGATTCCGAAATCCGTTTCCGTTGTGACGGTCTGGCACTTTTGTAACAGTGCATGAACGTTGGCTTTAATAATCGCTGTCTCTCTTTATATATATAATGTGTAGCACAGCCCCGCCCACCACAAGCGCAAGGGCTGAGAACAATATTATGTTTGACTGGCTCCAGCCTGCAATCATGCTTGCTGCAAAGAGCAAAATGCCGAGCAAAATCAGGAAAATTCCTGCATTTTTTATCTGTTTCTTCATACTTATTTGCTATTTTTGTGCAAAAGTACGAAAAAAATTTGGTTTATTCAAGAAATTTTAGTACCTTTGCACCGCATTTTTGCAAAAATATTAACCTGTCTCTTATACAC
>ENA-OYXX01000080-OYXX01000080.1-human-gut-metagenome-genome-assembly--contig:-NODE-80-length-41189-cov-4.549959_pt1 | contig 41189 bp, 28 predicted proteins | sample MGYA00243976_ERZ653434 | MGnify/ENA primary metagenome ERZ653434 (study PRJEB26926, sample SAMN06165112) | human gut metagenome | biome: ENVO:00009003; feature: ENVO:2100002; material: ENVO:00002003...
GACAAAACAGAGCGCCGCCCGCATCCCGGCTGACGGGACAACAGGCGGCGCTGTTTATTTATCTATCGTGATGACGTTCAACGGTCATGACGGGGTCCGCGGGGTCCACGGTCACCACGCGGTCCGCGATCTCCGCCTTCGCGACGGGGACGGTCACCGCCTTCGCGGCGGGGGCCACGCTCACGGGCGGGACGCTCAACCCAGCCCTCGGGTTTGGGCTGGAGAGCGCGCATCGACAGACGATACTTGCCGGTCTTCTTGTCAATCTCAATCAGCTTAACCTCGACCTCGTCACCCTCCTTGAGACCGCTGGCGGCCATGTCCGGAAGACGATCCCACGAGATTTCGCTGATGTGGAGCAGACCGTCGCGATTAGGCATGAACTGGACAAATGCTCCAAATTCGAGAATCGACTGTACGCGTCCTTTGTAGATCTTGCCCTCTTCGGGAAGCTCGACGATTGCGTTAATCATCTCCATAGCCTTGTCAATCGAGGCCTTGTTGGCCGCAGCGACTTCGATGTAACCGCCTTCGTCGATTTCATCGATTGAGACAGTTGCGCCCGAAGCCTCCTGAATGCCCTGGATGACTTTTCCGCCCGGGCCGATGACTGCGCCGATGAGCTCTTTGGGAATAAGGAGGGTCTCGATGCGGGGCACATGGGGTTTGTAGTCTTCGCGGGGTGCGGGAATGGTCTCGTTGATGATGCCGAGGATGTGGAGACGCCCGTCGCGGGCCTGGTTAAGGGCACGCTCGAGAATCTCATATGACAGACCGTCACACTTGATATCCATCTGGGTGGCGGTGATGCCGTCGGCTGTACCGGTCACCTTGAAGTCCATGTCGCCGAGGTGGTCCTCGTCGCCGAGGATATCGCTCAGGATTGCATATTTCTGACCGTCAGAAATGAGGCCCATGGCGATGCCGGCTACGGGTTTCTTCATCTTCACGCCGGCGTCGAGCAGTGAGAGTGTGCCGGCGCAGACAGTGGCCATCGATGACGAGCCATTACTCTCAAGGATGTCGCTGACGATACGGCAGCTATAGGGGAAGTCATCGGGGAACATGCGCTTCAGAGCGCGATGGGCTAGGTTGCCGTGACCGATTTCACGACGGCCTACGCCGCGGGGTGCGCGAGCTTCGCCGGTAGAGAAGGGTGGAAAATTATAGTGAAGCAGGAAGCGCTCGTGACCCTGATTGAGGACATCGTCGACGAGTTTTTCGTCGAGTTTCGTGCCGAGGGTGACGGTTGCCAGAGCCTGAGTCTCGCCGCGGGTGAACACAGCTGATCCGTGAGGGCCGGGCAGATAGTCTACCTCACACCAGATGGGACGAATCTCGTTGGTCTTACGGCCGTCAAGACGAACGCCCTCGTCGAGGACACAGCGGCGCATGGCCTCTTTCTCGACGTCGTGATAGTAGCGTTTTACAAGAGGAGTCTTTTCCTCACGCTCCTCTTCGGGCAGTGAGTCGATATACTCCTGACAGATAGCGTCAAACGAGTCCTGACGCCAGTGCTTGTCGGCGCTGCCGGTCTTGGCGATGACGTAGGCTTTGTCATAGCACTTCTCGTGAACGTCTTTGCGGAGGTCTTCGTCGTTGACCTCGTGGCAATATTCGCGTTTCACGGTCGAGCCGACCTCTTCGGCCAGCTCCATCTGGGCCTTGCACTGCACCTTGATGGCGTCATGGGCCACTCTGAGGGCCTCGAGGAGGGTTGCTTCGGAGACTTCGTTCATCTCGCCCTCAACCATCATGATGTTGTCGTAGGTTGCGCCCACCATCAGTTCGAGGTCTGCGCCCTCTGCCTGTTCAAATGTGGGATCGATGATAAATTTGCCGTCTTTCATGACGATGCGCACCTCAGAGATGGGACCGTCAAAGGGGATGTCGCTCACGGCCAATGCTGCTGAAGCAGCCAGACCGGCCAGAGCATCAGGCATATCTTTGCCGTCGGTTGAGTAGAGCGTAATCTGCACAATCGTATCGGCATGGTAATTTTCAGGGAAAAGGGGACGAAGCACACGGTCAACCAGGCGCGACGTCAGGATTTCATAGTCGCTTGCGCGTCCCTCACGTTTGAGGAAACCGCCGGGGAAACGGCCGAAGGCCGAATATTTCTCTTTGTATTCTACTTGGAGGGGCATGAAATCAACCCCCTCACCGGCCTCTTTGGCCGTGACAACTGTCGCCAGGAGCATCGTGTTGCCCATGCGCAGTTCAACCGCTCCATCAGCCTGCTTGGCGAGCTTTCCCGTCTCAAGTGTGATGGTGCGTCCATCACCCAGGTCGATGGTTTTTTTGATAGGATTCAGCATAAATTATTAGTTATCGTATTTCAGCTAATTTGAAAATTCCCACAAAGTTAGCGGTTTTTTTCTTAACAGAGGTCATAACCGGCTGAAATTCGACAAAAATTCGCTGAGTTTTATGCGTCAATGCCACCCGGACCACGTCCGCAAACAATACAGAGAGACTGACAGGGGCTAAAATCCCACTTTTATCATAGCCTCGAGACGGTTGTTATGTATAGACGATCCATCATAGTTCTTGCGCTGTCCGTAGACATATTCTACACCGACTTGAGCTATAGTATTGATGTCGTAGAACAGGTTGGCAGACACATAGCGGGCTCGGCGGTAAACGCCCGAAATCTCGGCGCCGTATGTACGCACATGGCTGTAAGTGGCCGTGGCGAAGAGTTTAGGCGAGAAAGCATATTCGGCGGTGGCATACGCGCCCCACACCTCGACCGGACGCAAAACCGTCGAACCGGGGGACTCGGGCACAAGGTCGGCACCGCATCCTGTCAGATCCTGGATATACGAAGCCACACCACGGCCCCAGACTCCTTGTCCGTAAAGCGACAGTCCGGCGACGACAGGAAAGTGTCCGTCAATTTTAGCACCCCACCCCACTCGGTTGACATTGTGCGAGGCTGCGACGTCACGATAAAGGAGATTGCGGACAAGCCCCGACACTCTGACCCATCCGTCACCACGGGCCCACATGCGCTGGAGATAAAACGGAATGTCGGGAACACGCTGGCTGACGGTGGCACCGTCATCAGCGCGCGCCGGCGTCACCGAACACTCGGGCATCTCGAGACCGACACCGGCTTTCCAGCAGCGGTTGCGACCGAAGACCGGCTCATAGCCTATCAGGGCATGGCGCACAATCGTGGCAGCGTCAGGTCCCTCGAAATCTATCAGAGGTCCGACAGCGGCTATATCTGAAAACAGCGAATAGGTATACCCGGCCACAAAATGACGGTAGCGCAGATAGGCGTGCTCGAGATAAGGGGTATAATGACCCCCGAGAAAGCTGAATGAGACATAAGCTCCAAGCTGGTCTGCCGACCCCGGAAGCGCGACGACGTTGAGATATATGCCGCTCTGCGCGGCCGAGAAAGACATATGCGCTCCGTCGCCAGGCGCAGCTTTGGTTAGCCAGGAGGTCAGAAAAAAGTCGGCGTCGCCTACAGGATTGCCGAAGTCATAAACCGCTTTGGCGACAATGTTGGCCCCGACTCCGAGATAGAATTTGTCTTCTTTGCCCAGGACTGCAAAACACGGGACATCGGGAGTGTTGACAAGCTGAGGCGCATTCTCATGAAGGGTGGTCTCATAGCTTGACGAGTCGTTGCGGCAGACGAGTCCTGTCGCGATGTCCTCGGCTTCACCTGTCGGTGCGCCGCTGACAGCCGCGGGGACAAGAATGGCAGCCGCCGCAATAACCTTGAGTTTCATGGCAGATAAAAGAAGAAGAAAGCAAGTGGCCGCAACGCGTGCTGCGGCCGACAGATCGGTGTGCAGTCCGGAAATTACTGCTTGGTCGTCATGATTTCGAGAATCAGGCGGTCTGTCTCGCGCATGCCGTCGCGGCCAATACGCGTCAGGTTGTGGACCGTGCGGTCAATGTCGTCGTCAATGATGCCTTCGAGCGAGTTGACGGTCTCACCCTCCATGGCCAGCATGGCCGACATCATGGCTGTCGAGACACCCGAGGCGAGCTTCATGGCGCACGAAGGCTTGGCTCCGTCACAAATCATGCCTGTCAGGTTTGCTATCATGTTTTTGGCTGTGGCGGTCACCTGCTGATAACCACCGCCCATCAGATAGCAAAGGCCGCAGGCCGAACCAGTCGCTGCTACGACACATCCGCAGAGAGCCGACAGGCGTCCAAGACTCTGTTTAATATAGATGGCTGTGAGATGGCTGAGCACGAGAGCGCGTATGGTCTGCTCGCGCGAGGCGAAGTTCTCCTCGGCATAGATGACAACCGGGAGCGTGGCGGCGATACCCTGGTTGCCGCTACCGCTGTTCGACATGACGGGCATGGGAGCTCCGGCCATGCGTGCGTCGCAGGCCGCGGAGGTGTATGACAGCACGCGTGAGAAAACGCTGTCCCCCATGACGGCACGCTGACGCTCGGAATGGAGCGTGCGGCCCACCTGATGTCCGTAGTGACCTGTAAACGAGCGCTCGGCGGCGAGTTTGTTGAGACGGCGTGCCTCGAGTATGAATTCGAGCTCGTTTAACGGCGACTCCATGGCGAATTCCCACACCATAGCCATCGTAAGCTCAGGTTCACCCTTACAGCACGATGAGCCCGAGGCTCCACAGCGGCTGTCGGAGACCACGCGGTCATCGACGCTCTCATAGACAACATTGGTGTGACTACCCGAGATGACACAGCGGGCGGTCTTGCCCGTGGCATCGGTCACGGCGGCGCTGATATAGAGTATGTCGCAGCCCTCAGGGGCCAGCGAGATATCGACGCGGCCTTCGCTGACAAAGTTATCGGCGCGTTCGACAGCACCGTTGCTGAGGGTGTCGAGCACGAGCAGACCACGCGAAGGGTCACCGCAGATGGCGCCTAAAGCCACAGCTACGGGCAGTCCGGTACGACCGGTGCCAGGTATTCCGACGCCCATGGCGTTCTTGAGCATATTGGGACTCAGGCTGACATTGATTTTGACAGGTTCGGCGCCGAGCAGTGCGGTGGCGCGTGCTACACACAGAGCAACGGCCATGGGTTCTGTACAACCGGTGGCGGGCACCACCTCTCTCTTTATCAGGTCTATGATGGAGTTTCTCAGTTCTTTGTCAAGCATTTTGGGTGAGAGGTTTTATGACAGAGTCAGGAATAAGGAAAAGACGCAGCCGGGGTCCGCGAAGAATGAAGACGGTCGTCGCCCCGCGGCGTCTGACGGCGATGACGTCGCTCCAGCCGATTAACTCGTCAGCGTGAGCGGGACGTGTGTCGTCGTCACTGTGATATTTGATGGTAAGGGAGTTGCCGCTGTCAACGACTGCGCTGTGGGGCAATATGGCCCGGCGCGCCTCTGGAGCGAGCATATAGTTGAAATATAAAAGTGTCATAATCATGGGCGTCACCACAAAGGCCAGAGTGAGATCAACGATGATGAGCCGCAGATCGAGCGCCGCGCCGAGCACGGCGAGCGCTATGACGGGCATGACAAGGAGGACGCCGTAGCGTCCGAACCACACACGCGCCAAAGCCTTGAGATAGGCTGTGGGCGTGGTGGTGTAGACGTCGGTTATAATCAGAGGATGATTATCAGTCATCAAGTTTGTGGATAACCAGACCTGAGCGCAGTTTGGGTTCAAACCAGGTTGTCTTGGGAGGCATGATGTTGCCTGAGTCGGCGATATCCATCAGCTGCTTCATCGAAACGGGATAGAGAGCCAAGGCCATGGCCATCTCGCCTGAGTCGACACGGCGTTTGAGTTCGCCGAGACCGCGGATGCCACCGACGAAGTCAATTCGTTTGTCTGAGCGCAGGTCGGTGATGCCGAGAATGTCGCGCAGGATGTTGTCTGACGATACGGTCACGTCGAGAACGCCGATTGGGTCATTGTCGTCATACGTGCCTTCACGGGCTGTCAGCGAATACCAGCGGCCGCCCAGATAGAGCGAGAAGTTGTGGAGACGGTCGGGACGATATTCCTCAGTGCCTTTATCCTCGACGATGAAGCACTTGTCGAGACGTTTGAGGAATTCTTCGGGTGTCAGGCCGTTGAGGTCTTTGACAACGCGGTTGTAGTCGATAATCTTCAGGTGTGAGGCAGGGAATGCCACAGCCAGGAAGTAGTTGTACTCCTCGTCGCCGCGGTGGTTGGGGTTCTGACGGCGCTTTTCGTCACCTACGAGAGCTGCGGCAGCCGAACGGTGGTGTCCGTCAGCGATGTAGAGATAGGGAATTTTGGCAAATTCCTCGGTGACGGTCTTGATGGTCTCGGGGTCGTCGATTACCCAGAAGTGGTGGCCGAAACCTTCGGCCGAGGTGAAGTCATATTCGGGTTCACCGGCGGTGACATCCTTGATGACTTTTTCGAGAGCCTCATTGTCGGGGAAGGCGAAGAACACCGGCTCGATGTTGGCATTGTTGACACGCACGTGTTTCATGCGGTCTTCTTCCTTGTCGCGGCGGGTAAGCTCGTGCTTTTTTATGCGGCCTTCCATGTAGTCGGCCACGTTGGCGGCAACGACGATGCCATACTGTGTGCGGCCGTCCATGGTCTGAGCATAGATATAGTAGTGTTCCTTGTCGTCCTGACGGAGCCATCCTTCACGCTGGAAGGCGTTGAAGTTCTCGACGGCTTTCTGATAGACGCGGGGGTCGTGTTCGTCGGTGCCGGGTTCAAAGTCAATTTCAGGCTTGATGATGTGATAGAGCGAGCGGGGATTACCCTTGGCCTCCTCACGGGCCTCCTCTGAGTTGAGCACATCATAGGGACGCGAGGTCACCTCGGTGACAATTTCACGCGGCGGGCGGACGCCCTTGAACGGTTTCACTTTAGCCATAGTGTCGGTTTGTGTTTTAAATATGATTTAAGGTGTGATTTATTATGAGGGACACGTCCTGACAGGCGCCTGGCCCCCGGATATGGGGACCGAAGGGCGTCAGCGGGCGCGTTCGATGGTCTGCTGACGATCGGGACCGACAGAGACGATGGCGATGGGCACGTTCAGTTCAGATTCGAGGAACTTGATGTAGTCCCTGAACTGAACCGGGAATTCGTCTTCGCTCTTCATAGAGGTCATGTCGGTTTTCCAGCCGGGGAGTTCGTGGTAGACGGGTTTGATGTCTACGGCCGTAAGGTCGTAGGGCATATCGCGGGTGACGGTGCCGTCAATCTCATAAGCTGTGCAGGCCTTGATCGTGTCGAAACCGTCGAGTACGTCGCTCTTCATCATGATGAGCTTTGTCACGCCGTTGATCATGACGGCATAGCGCAGAGCCACCAGATCAATCCATCCGCAGCGGCGCTCGCGTCCGGTGACGGCACCATACTCGTGACCGAGGTTGCGGATTGTCTTTCCGGTCTCGTCAAAAAGTTCTGTCGGGAAAGGACCCGAGCCTACGCGTGTGCAGTAGGCCTTGAAGATGCCGAACACGTCGCCGATGTGGCGGGGAGCCACACCGAGACCCGAGCATGCACCGGCAGTAATGGTGTTTGACGAGGTCACAAAGGGATATGAGCCGAAGTCAACGTCGAGCATTGTTCCCTGGGCACCTTCGCAAAGTATCTTCTTGCCGCCGGCAATCATTTTGTTTACGAGTATCTCGGAGTCGACGATGTCGAATGTCTTCATGTAGCCGATGGCTTCCATCCACTTTTCCTCAAGTCCGGGAAGGGCCGAGAGGTCGGCGCCGGCGTTTTCGAGCATGGATACATGACGGTCGCGTGCGGCGGCGTAGCGCAACATGAAGTCGGGAGCCAGAGCGTCGCCAAGGCGCAGGCCGTTACGGCTGACCTTGTCGGTATATGTAGGACCGATGCCCTTGCCTGTCGTGCCGATTTTGGCTTTGCCTTTGGCTTTTTCGCCGGCGGCGTCAAGCAGGCGGTGAGTGGGCATAATAAGATGGGCCTTCTTGGATATTTTCAGCACTTTGCGCAGGTCGATGCCACTCTGTTCGAGCTCTTTCGCTTCCTGTGTAAAGAGGACGGGGTCAAGCACGACTCCGTTGCCTATGATGTTTGTCTGTCCGTGCTGGAATATACCGCTCGGAATTGAGCGAAGCACATATTTCTTGCCGTCAAACTCCAGGGTATGTCCGGCGTTAGGTCCGCCCTGAAAACGGGCTACGACGTCATAACGCGGTGTCAGGACGTCAACTACCTTTCCTTTGCCTTCGTCACCCCACTGGAGGCCGAGCAATACGTCTACTTTCATCTTTAGGTCAGATTTATGATTTATGCGACAAAGTTAATGAATAAACTAAAAACGCCCAAAGGCCGACGCGCAATTATTGCACGTGAAAAAAATCAGCCCCCGATTTCCGGGGCTGCAATTCAGTTTTCACGCGTGATGATATAGTCAAAAAGACTGAGGAAGTCGCCGGTGACGGGCGCGGATGTCCATGGTGTAAGCAGCGAGGCGCCTTCGCGGCGCAGACGGGCCATCGAATCATAGGCGTAGTCGATGCCTCCCGCCTCTTTGGCATAGGCTATCAGCCGGGCTATATCGTCGCCGGAGAGCTGTTCCTGACGCGCAAGAGCGTTCATCTCGTCATGTCCGGCGAGGTCGGTGCGCGACAGCGCATATAGCAACGGCAGGGTTATCTTGCCTTCGCGCAGGTCGTTGCCGGTCGGTTTACCAATCTTGTCGTCGTCAAAATAGTCGAAGATGTCGTCTTTTATCTGGAAGCAAAGGCCCAGACGCTCGGCAAAACCGCGCATGGCCTCGAGCCGCGGGTCATCGGCACTGACACCCACGGCAAAGGCGCCCATCTCGACACACGAGACAAAAAGCGAGGCCGTCTTGCGGCCGATGGTCTTGTAATATGACGACTCGTCAACCTGATGATAGCGCGCGTTGTAAATCTGGTCCATCTCGCCCACCGAGAGTTTTCGTCCAAGCGAAGCCAGTGAGCCGACAATACGGACATCGCCGGTCTCGACCGCCTCGCGCAGGGCCGTCGAGAGAAAAAAGTCGCCCACAAGCACAGCGATATGGTTGTCCCACACATTATTTATGGTGGCACGTCCGCGGCGTGTGTCTGAGTCATCGACGACATCGTCATGAATCAGTGTGGCGTTGTGGAGCATCTCGACGGCGGCCGCCGCACGGATGACTCGCTCGCTCACCTGAGGCTCGTCAGGCGCGAAAAAGCGCGCCGAGAGAATCACCAGTATGGGTCTGATCTGTTTGCCCTTTGACGTCAGGTAACCCCTTATCACCTGGTTCATCAACGGATTGGAGGCGTCGAGCGATGACTCAATGAAGTCATTGAGCCTGACAATCTCGTCACTGAGTGTGTGGCGTATTTCCTGAAGGGCGTTGTTCATTTATTTTGCGTATGGCAGGCGCGTTTGGCCAAAACCTCGGCAAAAGTAATTAAATTTTCTGACACACGAAAACAGCCGCGCTCCACACGGCCCTTTTCTGCATAAAAAGCAATCTTTTGGTCACTTTTTCGCACAAATACGTGAGTAACGCGACGGCAGCGCCGTCACACACGATAGGTGACAGCGCCGCCGATGTGTTTGTTACATCAGGCTCGGGTTATTCTCCCGCATAGGAGAGAACCGTGGGCGATTCGACGTCCACACCATAGAGCCTGGCGAATTTCAGGATGTTACGTGCGAGTTCCGGTTTGAGGTCTTCCGGACAATAGCGGAAGTAAGCTTCGGCGGCACGCACATGGGCTGCGTCGGGCATCGGATATTCGCGGCGCGAGGGGAGTCCGTATTCAGACGCCGCGAGCTCGCGGCGTTCCTCTGTATCAAGCCTGTCGTTCATAGCAACAACTTAGTTATTAGATTCCTAATCTGAAACCTACCTGCACAAGTCCCTGTGCACCGAAACCGAGTTCACCGAACATCGAGACCTGACGCGATAGGGCTACATTGGCTCCGAGAGGCACAATCTGGAAGGCGCAGTAACCTTTATTATAAGAGTCGGCGCCACGAGGCTGCATGTGGCTGATGTCAGCGCCAAGACCAAGGTGTGCATAGAGGTCAACAATCGAGTTGCGGTAGTAGGTGTATCTCATGTTGAGCATGATGACATGATAGGCGATGTTAGAGTGGTGTTTACCACCCTTTGTGGTGGTCGACGAGAACGAATAGCTCGGGCCGATCCATAGTCTCGGGGTCACACGGAAGTTTACGCCCATCGTGACGGCGCCCCAGGCTGTGTTCACGCCGCCCCATCCGTCATGCATATCCATGGCGTCCATCTGGGTGTAGCCGCCGTAACCGAGCTGAAGCTCAACTTTCTGGGCCGACGATGTCAATGCAATGGCCACAATTGCGATAAGTGAAAGCAGGAATTTTTTCATAATATTCGCGTATAGAATTATAGAACATAATATTGTTTTTTCACCATTGATAACAAAAAAAAAGGTCCGGCGGTTCGTTACGCCGGACTAACATGCTATACAAAATTAAAGCTGACAGCCGCAACTGCCGCGCTACAAGACTGCTACGACAGAAGCGCGCAGACCAGAAACGCTATGGCATATAGCGCCATGGAGACAGCAGTCTGGCCCAACAGCGGATTGAGCGCCGCTCCGCGCAGGCTGCGCAGTCTGAAGAACAGCACAAGCACAAGGGCGACATAGCAGAGAGGCACCGCGGTCCCACCCGGCAGACCGCCCCACACGGGCATCACCAGAGCGGCTGCGATTAGTCCGTTAATCAGATATAGAGCCTGCATGGCTCCGCGCCCGAATACAACCGCGAGAGTTTTCTTGCCGACAGCAGCGTCATCCTCTCGATCACGATAGTTATTGACCACCAACACATTGGCTCCCATCAGTCCGACAGCCAGGGACCCGAGAGCCACAATAGGGTCATAGAGCACACCCGTGGCGAGATAGAATGTCAGACAGACTGGAATAATGCCGAAGAAAAAGACAACGGCCACTTCGCCGAGACCGTGATGCGACAGTGGATAGGGGCCTGCGCTATAAGCCACCACACCGACAACGACAACGCCCCCGATAGCAATAAGCCACAAGCCGCCCCACAGGGTGAGGGCCAGTCCGGTCAGACACCCCGCAGCAAGGGTGAGATAGGTTGCCAGCTTCATGGACCGCGGCGTGATGTCGCCTTCAGTGACACCTCGACGGGGACCCTCGCGCCCACGACGGTCGAAACCTGCGCGAAAGTCATAATACTCATTGGCGAAATTCGACGCAATCTGACACAGGAGTGCAAATATGAAACAGAGCGTCACCGGCATCCATCTGACACTGGAGGCGCCGGCGTAAACGACTGCATATGCGGCCGCAGTCACCACCCCGGCCAGCGAAACCGGGAGTGTGCGCAGCCTCATGGCTTCAATCCATGCTTTGATTATTTTACGGCTCATAAGTCTGTGGTTTTAGGTTTTCGACGCCGAAGCAGCGGCGTACGGCCGCAGCGATGGTGTCGGCATCACGTCCTCCGTGCTCCATAATGGAAATGACGGCGCGAATATAGCCCTTGCGGTCATTCTGACGACATCCGGTCAGTGACGCCACGTTTGTTTCTGAGAGCATCGACTTACGATTATAGACCTTCAGGACAGACGCATAGTCGCCTGCGGAAATATAACCCCTGAATTCCTGACAGAGCTGATTGTAGCGCTCCCGGGGGTTGATACGCTCCACAAGTCCTGAAACATGGCGTTCGAGGCTCTCGATTGAGTCGAAACGGCGGTCGACGGTATATTCGGCGGTCATTTTGACATAGTGGCGCGTGTGAAGAAGAGCCTGTTGGCGATATTCGTTCTCAAAAAGCTTCATCAATGTGCGGCTTACACGGCCAAAGGCGCGCTCACCGTCACGCCGGTGATGACGGGCCACGGCGCGGATGACCTCCTCGAGCATCAGTATATTCTCGATTTCAGCCACCTCCGGCACCATAATATTATGTTCGCGCAGATAATCGACCTCACGTGCTGTCCGTCGGTCACGGTCGACAATACCGATAGCGGCCAAAGAGTGGAGTCCCGACAGAGAGTTGAACGTCCGGGTAGCCTCGATAACCCTGTTGCAGCTTCCCAGCGATTTGACGGTGTAGTCCCGGAAGACAAGGGGATAGAGCTTGGAGTCGATGGAGTTGACGCCGTCGCCCTCGATAAACATCACAGGTTTTCGGGCTCCGAGAAGCGCTGTGAAGACATCGTCGGAAATCTCGGTGCCCGCAGGCATAACCTGATAATCCCAGGTATGGGCTGACGCGTCATAACGTCGCACCCAGACAGTGACCGTCGAGGCCATTGATGATCGAGTGGAAACGAAATCGAGGTCATGAGTCACATAGACTATCGGGGCGTCGCGGTGAATCTCCTCTATAGTATTCCATACGCGCGGTATGACGGCGCGATTGAGAAACATTGCCGGAGTGTCGACGAGCAAAACAGAATTCCGAGGCGCCGTCAGCGCACATCCCAGATAGTAGATGACTGCTTTCTCACCGTCGCTCAGCCTGACGCTCTCGTAGGAGTCGTCGCCCCCGGCGCCTGTAAACAGCATCCGTCCGCTCTCGAGAAGCATACGGTTGTCGGGGAATATTTCCTGCCACAGCTCCATAAGCTTCTCAAGCGACGTCCGTCCGTCAGACAGCGGCGCACCAACGCCGAAACGCGCAGCAAACAGACGCTGTGTCTCCTCGTCGACCATCAGAGCCAGCAGCCGCTCGAACTCACCCTCTATGTCGCCGCGTATGAGCGACCGTCGCGATCGCTCCTCATAGTTGCGGTCGATGGCCGAGTCTCCCTGACGCCCGTAGAGCGCTCTGAGCGCCGACACCTCGAAAACGGCCTCGTCACCGCCTTGCTCGCGCAATGTCTCAGCCAGCCGCCTGGCAAACCGTGTCTTACCGGCACCATTGGCACCGATTATGACTATGCGCCGCGTCTGCGGGGCTATTTCTGAAGGTCGGGCACCGTCGGTGCGCCGCGGCAGGCTGAACGGTTTCATGGCGATGTGATGATGGTTCTTGCAAGATGTTTGTCAACTGCAAATATACAAATATTCCGCCGTCTGCCCGGCATGAACATATGGTCAAAATTGGATGTTTTCTTTTTCTCAACTTATCATACATTATGAAGACCATAAGAGTCTGGAGTGATTTCACATGCCCGTTCTGCTACATAGCCGAGACACGTCTCCGCAAGATTATGTCGGAACTCGGTGACACAGACATCAGAATCGAACTTAAGGCTTTCGAACTTGACCCCTCGGCAAAAACCGAAGTCACAGAGACGACGGCCCAGCGATATGCCCGCAAATATCAGGCGACAGCACCGGACGCCATCAGACGTGTCGGCCAGATTTCGATGCTCGGACGCCGCACAGGTCTGAAATTTGACTATGCCAAAACCATTTGCGTCAACACACGGAGCGCCCACCGTCTGATGAAAATGGCCGAAAAGGGCTACCTTTATGAGGATGTGATGAGACTTAATGACGCAATCTTCAACGCCTGTCTCGCCGAAGGACGCAATATCAGCGACCGCAAAATACTCATGGAGTTAGCGACAGAGTGCGGCATTGATGCGGCAGACACAGAAGCGGCGCTCGACTCAGACGTTTTCGATGACGAAGTAGCGCGCGACGAGCGTGAAGCCTCTGACCTCGGAATCACCGCAATCCCCTGTTTCGTCTTCTCCGACGGAACGATGGTGAAGGGAGCGCGCGACTCTGAAACTTTCAGACAGGCTCTCAACGCCTCAAAAGTCCTCGGATGAAGATTATTTGGCCAATTGGCGAGCGTTTTATAATTTTGTGAGCTATTTCACACCACCACAACATTTAGATCAAACGCCATGAAATTAGGAAGATATATTTTCGCGAATATTTTTACGTTTACGGTTCTGACAGTCAGCGCAGCCGCTCCATCGGGATATTATGACTCATGCAAGGGCAAATCAGGAGCGACACTGCTGAGTCAGCTCAAAACCGTCATCTCAAACCACACGACCATAAGCTACAAGGGCCTATGGGACCTGTATCTCACATCAGACGTCGACGCCAACGGAAAAATATGGGATATGTACTCGACCAAGCGCTGGAATCCCGGCGAGAAGTGCGGCTCCTACTCGTCGGTGGGCGACTGCTACAACCGCGAGCATTCATTTCCCAAAAGCTGGTTTGACGATGCATCGCCGATGGTGTCGGACGGCTTCCACATCTACCCCACTGACGGAAAAGTCAACGGACAGCGCTCGAACTATCCCTTCGGCGAATGTGCCAACGGCACCACGCTGTCAGCCAGCGGAGGCATCCGTGCCCTCGGACGTCTGGGCAAATCGACCTATCCCGGTTATTCAGGCACAGTTTTTGAGCCTGACGACCAATATAAGGGCGACTTCGCCCGCTCATACTTCTACATGGCCGCCTGCTACAACGACCGCATATCGTCATGGCACAGCGATATGCTCGCCGGCAACAAATATCCCGCCTTCAAGTCCTGGGCTATCGAGATGCTGCTGAAGTGGAGCCGCGAAGACCCCGTCAGTCAGAAAGAGATTGACCGCAACGAGGCTGTATACAAAAAACAGCGCAACCGCAACCCCTTTATTGACCACCCCGAAATGGCCGAGCACATCTGGGGCAATAAATCGACAAGCGGCTGGCAGCAGGGAGGCACAACCACGTCCGACCCAGTCTTCACTCAGCCCGTCAACAATTCATCGCTTGACCTCGGCCGCGGCGCCGTCAACAAAAACATATCGAAGACACTGACCGTCAGAGGTAAAGATTTCACCTCTACAGTGACAGTCTCCGTCAGCGGCGCGGGCTTCAGCGTATCGCCGACATCGCTAACCGCCTCTGCCGTCAACTCAGGCACAACACTGACCGTCACCCTAAACCAACCTCAGGCAGGAACATATACCGGTACACTGACTCTGACCTCGGGGTCGGCAAAGACTGTTGTCAGCCTGCGCGGCGAGACCGTCAGCGGCATTCCGGCCAACGCGGCCACCGACGTGACCACCTCGTCGTTCCGTGCCAACTGGGTCAATGTGGGAGACGCCTCGACAAAATACACACTACATGTCACACAAAACTCATCTGAACTGCCGGGATATCCCATTGAAGTGCAGGCCTCGGCCGGTTCACACACTGTTAGCGGTCTGGAGAGCGGCGCAACCTACGTATATTGGCTGACAGGGATGGGTCTCGAGAGCAACCACGTCAGCGTGACCACCCACAGCGAGCTGCCAGAACTCAATGTCTCGATTGAGGAGGACCTCAACTTCCGCACGACACCCGGCACGCCGTCGGCCCCCAAGACAATCATTGTCGACGCATTCAACATCGACGATGACATCATGGCTGCCGTGCGCCCACCGTTTGAGGTCTCGACCGACCGCGCCAACTGGAGTCAGAAAATCACCATGGCCTCTGACGACGACCATTTCTACATACGCCTCAACGGCCGCGAGCCGGGCATCTACTATACCTCGGTAGACATCAGTGCCGGTGACTTTGTCAACGACAATCTGACCGCACAGGGCACAATAGCTGACGCCTCGTCGAGCACGTTCCTCGAATCGTTCGAGGCCGCAGTATCGGCAGGCTATCAGGCCGAGGACCTGCAGTTTGATGCCGCCAGCTGGGACATGTCGTCAGCCGGCGCCTTTGACGGTGACACACGCATAGCCCACACCGGTTCGAACGGCGTGCGTTTCAACCGCGACGAAGGCGGCTATGTTGCCATGAGCTCGTCGAAAGCCGCCGGCCTGGGCACTGTCTCATTCTGGAGCTGCATGTTTGACAAAGACAGCTCGGCGCGTCTCGTGGCTGAATACTCGACCGACGGAGGCGCCACATGGACAGAGTTTGCCACAGTCACCCCCACCGCCGACTGGAAACAGACCACGGCTGACATAAATGTCAAAGGCGACAACTGCCGTCTGCGCTTCACCAAGGCAACTGGCGCTCGCGTAGCCCTCGACGACATCGAAGCCACCAACTATGGCGGAACCGCCATCGAAACCGTTGAGGGTGACGCCATCACCTGGGAGGCCTATAGCCGAGACGGACTCCTCGTGATTGAGAACTTCGGCGATAACGCAATCGACACCAGCGTCTACACCACCGACGCCGCCGAGCGCTTCAGCGCCACCGTCGGCAGCGGCTTGTCTGTTACGGTCTCTCTCGCTCCCGGCGTCTATATCATCGTTGCCGGCGACGCCTCGCGCCGTGTGGTCATACGCTGAGTGACACCATCGCGCACGTGACTTGGTTATGAACATTTTTTCGTAACTTTGTCGCCTCAAATCCAAATGACACTATGGAACTTACCCAACTGACAGCCATATCGCCAGTCGACGGCCGCTACCGCGGCAAGTGTGAACACCTTGACCTCTACTTTTCGGAGTACGCCCTGATACGCTACCGCGTCAAAGTAGAAGTGGAGTATTTCATCGCCCTGAGCCGCACAGTGGCTCCTCTGAGCGGTTATGACCACGCCAACGACGCCCGTCTGCGCGACATCTACGAGAACTTCTCGGTGGCCGACGCCGCCGCCATCAAGGAGATAGAAAGCGTCACCAACCACGACGTCAAAGCCGTGGAATACTTTCTCAAGGAGCAGTTTGACCACCTCGGGCTGACTCAGTATAAAGAGTTTATCCACTTCGGTCTGACCTCACAGGACATCAACAACACGGCTGTGCCGATGTCAATAAAAGACGCTCTCAACAACGTCTACCGTCCAGTCATCAGCCGTCTTGTCGAGACCCTCGAAAAGATGGCTTCAGACTGGGCCGACATCCCCATGTTGGCCAAGACACACGGTCAGCCCGCATCGCCCACCCGTCTGGGCAAGGAAATCGGCGTCTTCGCCTATCGCCTGCGCCGTCAGCTCGAACAGCTTGACGCTGTGCCCGTATCGGGCAAATTCGGCGGCGCCACCGGCAACTTCAACGCCCATCTGACAGCCTTCCCCGACATCGACTGGCGCGAGTTTGCCAACCGCTTCCTCAGCGAGAACCTCGGCATCGAGCGTGAACAGCTGACAACCCAGATTTCAAACTACGACAACCTGGCCGCACTGTTTGACGCCCTGCGCCGCGTCAACACCGTCATTTTCGACCTTGACCGCGACATGTGGATGTATATCTCCATGGAGTATTTCAAACAGCGCATCAAGGCCGGCGAGGTCGGATCATCGGCCATGCCCCACAAGGTCAACCCGATTGACTACGAGAACTCGGAGGGCAACCTCGGCATCGCCAACGCCATCCTGGCCCATCTGGCCCAGAAACTGCCTGTATCACGTCTGCAACGTGACCTGACCGACTCAACTGTTCTACGCAACGTCGGTGTGCCCCTGGCCCACACCATCATAGCCATCGAAAGCACCCTAAAGGGTCTGGGCAAACTGATACTCAACCGCGAGGCTATTGACCGTGACCTCGACTCGATGTGGAACGTCGTGGCCGAAGGCATTCAGACCATACTGCGTCGCGAAGGCTATCCCCACCCCTACGAGACCCTCAAGCAGCTGACACGCGTCAACACCGCCGTCACCGCCGAGAGCATCGCCTCGTTTATCGACACCCTCGAGGTCAGCGACGCCGTCAAGGCCGAGCTGAAACGTCTGTCGCCCCACACCTACACCGGCTATTAAATCGGGCTGTTAAACCATGAGCTGGATTGACATCATAATCGTCGGCGTCTTCGCCTTCGCGGTCGTACGCGGACTGCGTCAGGGCATAATCGGTCAGTTAGGGTCATTGGCAGCCTTCGTACTGGCTCTGATTGCCTGCCGCGCCGGCGGACAGGCCATGGCAGACGCCATGGGAGGCCTTGTGCCCGACTCGCTCGAAAATACCCCGATGGGGGGCTATATTGCCTCCATATTGGGTGGCGCAATCGTCTATGGCGTTGTCTACTACCTTGTCAGACTTGTGGCACGGTTTATCAGAACCGTCACACATGCCCTGATGCTCGGTCCCGTTGACCGCGCTCTCGGTGCCATATTTTCCGTACTGAAATGGGGCGTAGGCCTGAGCGTTGTGCTTAACCTGTGGCTTGCGCTCTTTCCAAAGAGCGACTTTGTCAAAGAGTCGACAATCGGTGGCGGCATAGCAGCCGAAAACCTCATGGAGCTTGCGCCCTGGACATGGGGACTCGCCACTCACGGCGTTCTTGACAGCGACGACAACGGCGAAGCCGGTGAAGCCGACACCACTGACGCCGCGGCTGACGGCGAAACCAACAGTGCCGCCGAGACGTTGTAACCAATAAAACGACACAATGAGCAAAGAGAAACAGCAGCCCGACGCCATAGGCGATGTGACCGGCTCGGACTATAAATACGGCTTCACCACCGACATCGAGACCGAGGTAATCCCCACAGGCCTCTCCGAAGACGTCATCAGACTCATCTCGGCCAAAAAAGGCGAGCCAGAGTGGCTCCTCGACTTCCGTCTGAAAGCCTATCGTCACTGGCTGACGCTGACGCCGCCCCACTGGGCTCATCTCGACATCCCCGAGATTGACTTCCAGGCAATAAGCTATTATGCCGCCCCCGTGACCAAGAAAAAGCCGGGCAGTCTCGACGAAGTCGACCCGACTCTGCTCGACACTTTCAACCGCCTGGGCATACCCCTGGAGGAACAAAAAGTGCTGTCTGGCGTGGCCGTGGACGCTGTGATGGACTCTGTCAGCGTCAAGACCACAGGACGCGACAAACTGGCCGAAATGGGCATCATCTTCTGCTCGATCTCCGAAGCTGTACGTGACTATCCCGAACTCGTGCGCAAATATCTCGGCAAGGTCGTACCCTATACCGACAACTTCTATGCGGCCCTCAACTCGGCGGTCTTCTCTGACGGCTCTTTTGTCTATATCCCCAAGGGAGTGCGCTGCCCGGTGGAGGTGTCGACCTACTTCCGCATAAACGCTTCAGGTACCGGACAATTTGAGCGCACGCTCATCGTGGCCGACGACGACGCCTACGTCTCATATCTTGAGGGCTGCACAGCCCCGATGCGCGACGAGAACCAGCTCCATGCCGCCATTGTGGAGATTGTGGTCGAAGACCGCGCCGAGGTCAAATACTCGACCGTCCAGAACTGGTATGCAGGCGACGCCGAAGGGCGCGGAGGCGTCTACAACTTCGTGACAAAGCGCGGTCTCTGCCGAGGCGACTACTCCAAGCTCTCATGGACCCAGGTTGAGACCGGTTCGGCCATCACATGGAAATATCCGAGCTGTGTTCTGGCCGGCGAAGGCTCGACAGGAGAATTCTACAGCGTGGCTGTCACCAACAACCGCCAGCAGGCCGACACAGGCACAAAGATGATACATCTCGGACGCAACAGTCGCTCGACCATCGTCTCCAAAGGCATCTCGGCCGGACATTCCCAGAACTCCTACCGCGGTCTGGTGAAAGTGGCTCCGCAGGCCGACGGCGTCCGCAACTACACTCAATGTGACTCATTGCTGCTCAACTCCCACTGTGGCGCCCACACGTTCCCCTACATCGACGTGATGAACGACACAGCCATCGTGGAGCACGAGGCGACAACATCTAAAATCTCCGAAGACCAGCTGTTCTACTGCAACCAGCGCGGCATACCGACCGAAGAGGCCGTAGCTCTGATTGTCAATGGCTACGCCAAAGAGGTGATGAACAAACTCCCGATGGAGTTTGCTGTCGAGGCCCAGAAACTGCTTGCCATCACACTCGAAGGCAGCGTGGGATAACGCCGACCACTCATAGAATCATTCAGCTCCCGCCCTCCAGACGGGAGCTGAACTTTTTGGGCCGAATAGGGCCAATAGACCGGAGAGCTACTATTAAAAAACATTAACGCGAAGATTTTGTCACACGGATTTGCTAACTTTGCAATTGAGTATATCCAGGCGTGACAGGATAGCATTGCGCTCGACCGGGCGCCCTCCCCTCAAACCTCTAATCCTGAGTCGGTCAGACACATCAAACCCGGTCTCCTCACCGTTTGTCAAAGACCACGCCGACGCTGCTCACCACGCGCCATTCATCACTACAGAAGGCGCCGACGGCTTGAAAAAAATAAAAAAACATATAAATGACTCGTAAATGGAATTACGAACCCTTGACATCAGAAGAGCAGCGGCTGGAGACCGGTCTGGCACAGCACTACCCCGGTGCGCCCGTAATTAGCGAGTTGCTTGTGCAGCGCGGCATTACGACCGTGGATGAAGCTGAAAAGTTTTTCCACCCGTCGCTGCGCGACATGCACGACCCGTTTCTTATGCCCGGAATGCAGACAGCCGTTGACCGGCTCAACAAAGCATTGGGTTCAAAGGAGAGAATCATGGTCTATGGCGACTATGACGTCGACGGCACGACAGCCGTGGCGCTCGTCTATCGCTATCTCCAGACGTTCTACTCCAACATCGACTACTATATCCCGTCGCGCGAAGACGAGGGATACGGCATCTCATATGCCACCATCGACATGGCCGCAAGCCAGGGTGTGAAGCTCATCATCATCCTCGACTGCGGCATCAAGGCAATCGATGAAATCGCCTATGCCAAGACCAAAGGCGTCGATTTCATCATCTGTGACCATCACGTGCCCGACGACCGCCTCCCCGAGGCTGCCGCCATCCTCAACCCCAAACTCGAAGGGAGCACCTATCCGTGTCCCCATCTGAGCGGCTGCGGCGTCGGATACAAGTTCATGCAGGCTTTCGCCGCCTCAAACCAGATTGACACTGCCGAACTCGAAGGCATGCTCGACCTGGTGGCCGTCTCCATCGCCGCCGACCTCGTGCCGATGGTCGACGAAAACCGTATCATGACCTATCACGGTCTGCGCCGGCTCAACTCCAACCCCAATCTGGGTCTGCGCGCCATAATACGCATCTGCGGGCTCTCGGGACGCGAAATCACAATTAGCGACGTCATCTTCAAAATCGGCCCGCGCATCAACGCCTCGGGTCGCATGCAGAGCGGCATCGAAGCCGTCGAACTGCTTGTGGCTCGCGACAGCGCCGACGCCATGAGGCGGGCACGCGCCATCGACCAGTACAACCAGGACCGCAAGGAGCTTGACAAACGCATCACAGAGGAGGCAAACGCCATCATCGGCAAACGCACCGACGAGGAGAACAACCGCAAGTCGATTGTCATATACAACAAAGACTGGCACCGCGGCATCATCGGCATCGTGGCTTCGCGTCTGACCGAACTCTACTACAAGCCGTCGGTTGTGCTGACATTCTCCAACGGACTTGCCACAGGCTCGTCGCGTTCGGTGCAGGGCTTTGACGTCTACCGCGCCGTCGACTCGGCACGCGACCTGCTCGAGAACTTCGGAGGCCATACATACGCTGTCGGCCTGTCGCTCAAAGAGGAGAATATCCCGGAGTTTACCCGCCGCTTCGAGGAATATGTCGAGAAAAACATCCTGCCATCTCAACGTCAGCCGCTGCTCGAGATTGACTCCGTCATCTCGTTCAGCGAGATTTCGTCTACATTTCTGTCGATGCTGCGCCGCTTCAATCCCTTCGGTCCCGGCAACCAGAAACCTGTGTTCTGCACACGTGCCGTCAAAGACTTCGGCACGAGCAAACTCGTCGGACGCCATCTTGAGCACATCAAGCTTGAGCTCGTCGACGACACCTCAGGCAAGGTCTATAACGGCATTGCTTTCAACATGGCCCGCTATTTCGACCACATCCATCAGGGACTGCCGTTTGACATCTGCTACACCATCGAGGACAACAAGCATCACGCCTCGGCCGGAGCCATACAGCTGCTCATCAAGGAGATTCATCTGACGAAATGACCGCCGAAGAAGCCGCGGCAAAAGCCCTTGCGCTCCTGCGCAAACACTGGGGCTATGACGCTTTCAGGCCCATGCAGCAAGAGATCATTGTCTCCGTGCTGCTTGGCCACGACACCCTGGGGCTGCTGCCCACAGGCGGTGGCAAGTCGATAACATTTCAGGTGCCTGCGCTGGCTCTCGACGGGCTAACGGTGGTAGTCACACCACTGATATCGCTGATGAAGGACCAGGTCGACAACCTCAGGCGCATAGGTGTGCGCGCCATCTACTTTCACAGCGGCCTGACTGCCCGCGAAAACCGGTTGGCACTCGACCGCTGTCGCCTGGGCAAAGTGAAAATCGTCTACGTCTCGCCCGAGAAGCTACGCACAGAATCATTTATCGACAATCTTCGACACATGACCGTCAGGCTCATCGTCGTGGATGAGGCCCACTGCATCTCGCAGTGGGGCTATGACTTCAGGCCCTCATACTTGCGCATAGCTGAGCTGCGCGGGCTGTTCCCCGACGTACCTGTGCTCGCCCTGACAGCCTCAGCCACGCCCGAGGTTGTCGACGACATCATGACGCGGCTTGAGTTCAGGTCGCGCAACATCTACGCCCGCAGTTTCACCCGCGACAATCTCTCATATATCGTGCGTTACGCCGACTTCAAAGACGACCGGCTGATGCGCGTGCTGACCAACACCTCCGGTTCGGCCATTGTCTACGTACGCTCGCGCCGCCGCACACGCGAGATTGCCGAGATGCTCACGTCTCGCGGCATTTCGGCCGCCTCCTATCACGCCGGGCTGACGCCCGAAGACAAAAACGAACGCCAGAATCTCTGGAAAGAGGGCCGCATACGCGTCATGGTCGCCACAAATGCCTTTGGCATGGGCATCGACAAGCCGGACGTCAGGACAGTCATACACATAGACGTGCCTCCCTCGCTTGAAGAATACTATCAGGAAGCCGGTCGCGCCGGACGTGACGGTCTGCCGGCGTTTGCCGTGCTGATAGCCTCCAAGACCGACAAAGCCATGCTGACACGCCGTCTCTCCGAGGCTTTCCCGCCAAAAGATCAGATAAGGCGCGTCTATGAACTTGTCGGCAACTTTCTTGACGTAGCCGTCGGCTCTGGCTTCGGCCATCTCTATGAATTCAATTTCGAGAAATTCTGCCTCACCTACGGCCTCCAGCCGGCTCCGACACGCGCGGCGCTACTGATACTGACGCGTGCGGGCTACATTGAATATGTCGACGAAGTGGCCACTCGCTCGCGTCTGATGGTTGTCCTCGACAAAAACGAGCTCTATGCCCTCCGCCTCGACCCGACAACAGACCGGGTCATGCAGTCAGCCCTGCGCAGCTACACAGGACTTTTTGCCGACTATCAGCAGATTGACGAGCGATCGCTGGCCATGCACCTCGGCGTCAGCGAAGAAGCAGTCTATCAGTCAATGCTCACGCTGAGACGTATAGGCGCCGTCAGCTACATACCTCGCAAATCGACACCCTACATCCTCTACACCACCTCGCGCGAGGAGCCGCGCTATGTCACACTGCCCCTCGAAGTCTACGAGTGTCAGCGCGAACGCATGGCGCGCCGCATCGACGCCATGAAGCGGTTCGTCTTCCGCGCCGACGACTGCCGTGTGAACACCATGCTTCGTTACTTCGGCGAGACGCCCCGCGACGTCTGCCACAAATGCGACGTCTGTCGTGAACACCTCCGAACAGAGAGACAGCGATCAGCGTCAAACGACGACGGACGTCCGTCACTCGAGGAGTCTGTCATATATCTTGCTTCGCAACCTGGCGGACACACCGTCGAGTATATGTGCCGTCAGACAGCCTCTACACCCGAGTGCGTCATCGAAACCGTGCGCTCGCTGGCCGACCGTGGCGTCGTCACTCTCGACGGGCTCAACGTCTCGCTCAGACGTTGATTGATTGTAATTAAGCCAATTAGAGTCGAACAAAATAATCCCGGAAAAGACGTCGAAAAAAATATTTGACAATTACAAAAACATTGCTTACCTTTGCACCCGCTGACCGGGGTGTAGCACAGTTGGTTAGCGCGCCACGTTCGGGACGTGGAGGTCGGAAGTTCGAGTCTTCTCACCCCGACCCGTTTAGGGTTAGCGGTTTGTAAATCATAGATTTGCAAACCGCTTTTAATTTTGTCATAACAAAAACGTGACACGCCTGCACTTCGCTGACCCTCTATTGGCTATGTGCCCAGAATTCGGCTTGAGCACATTTTGGGGTTGAGGATATTCAAGACAACCGCCATCGGCGGTTTATTTCAACCAACAACTGTGTGTGTTGCATCAACATTCTTGGCAATAAATTTGATATTTAGGCCGTTAGTCAATCAGATTAGTTCTTCTATTATGAAAACAAAATGCATCTTTTTCGCTTTAATAAGCGTGCTTGGTTTATCGATGGTGTCCTGCGGCAATGACGATGAACCTATAACTCCACCCCGATATCGCATTTCGTGGATTTACTCGGACAATTCAATTCAGCTATTTGATTACGACTCCTCGGGACGCATCTCGGAATGGAAATATGATGATTTGTCTCAGAATCCGTCAGACGTATACAGCGCTTTGTATAAGTATTTGGAGGACGGCGATGTAATTGAAATCAAGGCCAAAGAGAAACGAGGCAGCGACACGTGGAATTTCAATGAACAATTATGCCTGAATCCAAACGGGACCGCGAGCCACGCGGCCGGAACTGTCACCATATTGAATGGTGACAATTCGCTATTGATGAAAAAGAACTACTCTGTGAAATTCCACTACGATTCATCCCGCCAGCTCACAAATATTGACGTTGTCGAAAAACGTATCAATGACTACGGTTGGGAAGAGGAATCGGGACTGGAGTGGTTTGTCGAACTGGAATGGGACGAACATAATCTCACAAAATATACGGAATATTCCAACCGCGACAATCCGTTCTTATCCAGGTCATTCACTTATTATGGCGGGGAAACGGTTCATTATGCCCCGATTGTGCAGGGGCCAATTCTCCGAAACTACTATCTGCCGCTCCAAAAACAGGGAGTATTTGGTCCGCAATCGGTTGGCCTGGTGAAAGACAAAGAGGTCTCGTCGAATTCCTCAAATTACACCACATCATATTCTTATGACATATCCGCTTCTGTTTATAGCTCTATGGTGGACGAGTACACTGAGCTCATAAACGGAAAAGAAACAAAATATACCATGGGCTGGGACACAGACAATCGCAAATAATTATCTTTCAAGCTCAACCAAAATTTCGTCAGTCAAACTCCATTTAATCTAAAATTAATCGTAAATTTGCAGCGCATTGGTAACCGAGTGTGTCAAGAGTGACCCTAAGTTGCGCAGCTTTCAGGAGGTGTTGCAACACTATCGGTTTCAAAAGGGAACACGGTGAAAATCCGTGACAGTACCCGCTGCTGTAAGTTCTGCCCTTTGGGCAAAGAACCGGACAACCTGCCACTGGCCATCGGCCGGGAAGGCGTCCGGATTCCGGAATAAGTCAGAAGACCTGCCAGTGCCATCGAGCAATTTAGCCTACGGGATCATAGGTTTAGGTTTGTCTGACGCCTTCTGCGTTGTGGAAGGATTGGATTCTATATTTCGTCATTCATAGATATTTATGTCCCGTTTGCGCTGTTCGCTGCAAACGGGATTTTTTGTCTGAATATGAACCAATCTTATACACCACATGCTTAAACTTAAAAATTATCTATGGATCGTCTTCATCACTGCCCTAATGGCGATGACAGTCACAGGCTGTTATAATGATGACGACATTTGGGAATCGGTCAATGACCTGACTGACAGAGTTACAAACATAGAGAAGCGTATTGAAGCCATGAATGACGATATGGTGAAGATTCAGACGCTTGTCGAAGCACTGTCTGAGGGGGCGGTTGTTACAGGTTGTGAAGCCACTGACGGAGGCTACATACTGACATTTAGCGACGGAAAATCGGTTATCATCTCAAATGGCCGGGACGGAAAAGACGGCAAGGATGGTAAAGATGGTAAAGACGGTAAGGACGGCAAAGATGGCAAAGATGGCCGTGACGGAAAAGACGGAATCACCGTTGGAATCGCAATGGACTCCGATGGCATCTACTATTGGACTATAACAAGAAATTCAGCAACAGACTGGCTTCTTGACTCTGAAGGCAACAAAATTCCTGTCAGCGGGAAAGACGGATTAAATGGTTCGGACGGTAAGGACGGAAAAGACGGCAAGGACGGTAAGGACGGACTCACCCCGCGGCTCGGAGTTGATAACGGCTACTGGACTGTCGATTATGGCGATGGGAAAGGTCCGGTCTTTCTCAGAGATGAGAATGGGAATAAGATACCTGTGGGCGAAACAACCACGACAGTCGAAGGACTCTTTTCATCGGTCACGCCCGGAGACGACGAAATTGTGTTTATACTTGTCGATGGCTCGACATTCAGTGTGCCCCGCATCGACAATTTCGGAATTGAAATCGACACTTCAGATCCATATTTTGACCTCGGCGAGACAAGAAAATATCCGCTGAAGCTCAATGGGGTTGTGGACTTCTATATCACCAATGTAACCGAAGGTTGGATAGCCGCGCTATCAGGAAGTGAACTCACCGTGACAGCGCCCGATGCCGTCAACGAAAACAACACTGACTGCGACATACGTCTGATTGCCGTAAACAGGCGTCATGACTGCCGCGCATTCAAAATTTCAGTCAAAATCAGACTGATGGGCGACAGGGTCCTGACTTTTGAAGACGCAGACTACGTGGGAAGCGGCAACTATCTCGGCAAAAAAGACTGGTCATCACTGATTGACTCTCCTCAGTATGGCGGACCACTCCTCTACCCGTCAACGGCAGAGAAAGTCTACAATTGGTATGACGAGGCAAACACCGGTCTTGCCAGTGATTTTCCAAATAACTATGGCGACGGGAAATTCTGGGGAGGAGGACAGGCCATCTCAAACTATGTCGACACCAATCTCAGCAATGGCGATTTCAATCATCAGCTCTCCGTTTATTACCGACACTCAAACGGCAAAGGAGGACATGACGGCTCATCCAATTTCTGCATTCAGAACGGATATTTCGATACGGACCCCGAAGGTCTTGCACAGAACAGAAATATTCCGAAAATGTATTTCAAGAATGGAGAAGCCTGTCTGATAAAGGGTATGTGGGTCACCAACACGACATATTTTCTCAATGTGTGGAAAAACGGCAACAGCCTTTCGCCGGCGGCCGGTGCTTCAAGCTATTTCAAGATTGTCGCATATGCCTACGGACCCGACGGCAAACTACTCGACTCACACCCTTCTCTGACTCTTGCCGAGGGGAAAAACAATATCGCGACATCATGGAAATGGTTCGACCTGTCATCACTCGGAAAGGTGACGGCTATTGCCTTCAACATCGAGAGCAATGTCGGCAATGAATTCGGAATGAGCGTTCCGGCCTATTTCGCCTTCGATGACGTCACTGTATACCGCCAAATCAACTAATCACATAATTATCACATTATCAACCTAAAAAAACTAACACAATGTACAGATTTACCAAAATCCTGACTATTGTGCTCGTAGCGCTACTGGCCTCTGTCACAGTGAACGCGAAGACACAATACGGATTCAAATTCTCAAGTAAATTCCTTGCGGGAACCAACCGTCAGGTGACACCTGCAGAAATGATCAACGGCGCCCCCACAGCCGACGGCGCAGTAACAGTCAAGCTCCTCAAGGGCACAGCCGACAAAGACATCGGAACTGACGGGACAGAGCCGGTGATGTATCCCGGCAACATATTCGAAATCAAGGCTAATGATCCGAAATATGTCATCACTCAGGTGATTATAGGAGTCAGAACCTACGTCCAGTTCCGCACCGAGGTAGTGAATTCCGAAATAAGCGCGGGATCGATGTCGGCCGGTAAGCATCTCGGCTATGATGTGGCTATATGGACAACAACTGAGGCAAATGATGTCAGTGATCTGACAATAAAGCCCGTATGTTCAGGCTCAGAACCTTGTTCAGCACACCGCGGCCTCCACTACATTGTCGTCGAGTATGAAGACAAATCAATCGTTTCAGAGCCTACCTGCGAAACACCTGATGTACCGGGTTATGCCTCGACATCTAACAACACATATTATGGCGACAATATCAAATGGAATATCGTCTGCCACACTCCGGGAGCACAGGTCAGATATGAGCTTTATGACTACACAGAAAACCCCAATGGCGTTGAGGTGACAGAAGACTCTCCTCTTTTCGATCCCAAGAATCCCAGAATATTGCTCGGAAAGTATGATGCTTCGAAGGCCTCCCACATCTGGAGAGTGAATTTCAAGGCTTTTAAAGAGGGCATGACACCCTCCGCAACTCAGAAAAGCGAGACCTTCAGAATATCTTCCTCTTATAACTCTCTGAAAGATATGCTTGACAAATCCGGCAGTATCGTCCGCTCCAACATGGCGAGCTACAACGGAGAACTTGTTGTCACAGCTATCGATGCCGCCGAATCCCAGCAGAACGGAAGTTACGCACGCAACAACCGCATCTATCTTCAGGACTCTGAAGGCACTCCTATTATTCTCGGTATGATTGACCCCGTAAAAATGGGTTGGAAAGTCGGCACGAAAATCAAGGGACTATACGGCTATTTCAAATATGAAAAGACTTCACCCAATTACAGGCTCGATTTCATGCTTCATTATGTGGGTGAATATGAGCCGCTTCCCTCTGACTACTATACTCCCGAGATAATATCACACGATAACCCGATTGTCGCCAAAGAAATCTCGCTTGATGACATCGACAAGGACCATGTGCCGTATGAAGGCACCGTCTTCCTTGTAAAAGACACGCGTTTCTACTGGAGCCATGCCAACGACCACTTCTATCACCCGGCTCCCAAAAATGCCGCCCATGAATACAAGCGCATAGGTTACTATCTTCACACACCCGAAGAAGAACGTGTTCTTCCGACCGACAAGGATCTTGACATCACACTGCTGTTTGACTATCGCACGGACTATGAGGAAAAACACGGTTATAGCTTCTACTATTTCCGCGTAATGAGCTATGATGAGCTGCTGCCCAAAATGACCGAAAAAGCCGCCTCGTTCCCTGCTCCGGGCGAAGACGGCACAGCCTTTGTTTCATCCAACCAGACAATCTATCTTTATCACCCGACCGAAGGTACACAGATTCGCTATACTCTTGACGGAAGCGAACCCACCGAGGAATCAACCCTCTATGACGGTCCGTTCTCACTGCCGATGGCCGCTTCGACAACTCTCACATTCAAGCCCTTCCATCCTGATTACCGCCTCGGACAGAGCACGGTCGTAAAATACGAACGCGACGAAACCGTCATCGCTCCGTTCGATTTCGAGAAAGCAGAAGACGCAGTCAGCCCTGTCACGCTCAATGTCAGCGGACGCAATGCGCGTCTCTCGATTGAAGGTGAAAACATTTCTCTCTGCCGGGACGGTTATCTCTCAGTTCCGCAGGGTACAACATTAAAATTCACAAGTCCGTTTGCTGTCAAGGGTCTTAGAGTATACGGATACCAGGGAGAAAGCACCGACGGTCTTCTGACTATTACCCCAAGAGGTGAACAGGACCGTTACCGCACATTCACGGCGACAGCCTCGGCAGATATGAAAATCGCAGCATTCCAGCCGGTCCTCGACGACACGGCCGAACTATCACCCTACTCACTCGAACTTGACAAGACTTCTGTGGAATTTATGCCCGGTGACACTGACAACATCTCGGCAACGATAGATAACGATGACAAAGACATTTATGAACTGAAGTTCATAAGTAGCGATGAATCGATTGTCACTGTCGACGGCGAGGGCAAACTTACAGCGATGGCCGAAGGAAAAACAACCGTAACAGCAAGTCTCGGCGACAAGACCGCCGTATGCGACGTGACTGTGCTCCACCGTCCGGTGCCCGTCACCGAAATCTCGTTGGACAAAACATCAGTCGAGATGATGGAAGCTGACGTTGTCACTCTAACCGCCACCTGTCTGCCCGAAAACGCGGACCCCTATGAACTTATCTGGGAATCTTCCGACGAATCGGTTGCAACCGTTACCGACGGCGTTGTCACAGGCGTAGTACCCGGCAAAGCAACAATCACCGTATCTGTCAAAGAGAATCCCGAAATGAAGGCCGAATGTGAGGTAACAGTCATCCACCGTCCGGTACCCGTCACGTCAATAACCCTCGACAAAAACACTATTGAAATGTTCGAGGACGAAACAGCAATGCTCACCGCCACCTGTCTGCCCGAAAACGCGGACCCCTATGAACTCGTCTGGGAATCTTCTGACGAATCCGTCGCAACTGTAGTCGACGGGGTTGTCACAGCAAAGTCAGCCGGCTCGGCTAATGTCACAGTAAGCATTAAGGATAACTCTGATATGAAAGCACTCTGTCAGGTGACTGTCAAGAAATCATCAGGATTGAATGACATTTTCCGGGATTCGGATAATGTCAACGTATTCAACCTCCAGGGTATCCTGATTGTGAAAAATGCCACAGTCAGAGATATTGAGAAACTCAATAAAGGGCTGTATATAATCAACGGAAAGAAAATCAAACTCTAAATAATTTTCTGTCATTGCGTAACAAGCGAGAAATCGCGACCGAACGGGAGACCGTGTCACAATAGACACGGTCTCCTTTTATTATGGCGCAAAGTGCTGATATTTGCGGAGGTCGGGATATTTGCGTAACTTTGCGGAGACTTGTGGAGGTTATATCCTTTATCATCTACCTGTCAAGAGTTTAAATTCACTTTCAACATATGAAACCTACACTTTTTGTTCTCGCCGCAGGGATGGGCAGCCGCTATGGCGGCCTGAAACAGCTTGACCCGCTCGGGCCCAACGGAGAGACCATTATGGACTATTCAATCTACGATGCCCTGCAGGCCGGCTTCGGCAAGGTCGTTTTTGTTATCCGCCACGATTTTGAAGACGATTTCCGCAAGAAAGTGCTGAGCAAATATGAAGGACACATCCCCGTGGAGGTTGTCTTCCAGTCAACCGACACTCTTCCCGAAGGTTATACGTGTCCCGAGGGCCGCACAAAGCCGTGGGGCACAAACCATGCCATCCTGATGGGCCGCGAGGTCATCAATGAGCCTTTTGCGGTCATCAACGCCGACGACTTCTATGGACGCGACGCCTTCAAGGTCATCGCCGGTGAGCTCAGCCGCGAGCACACACGCCCCGGCGACTACTGCATGGTCGGCTTCCGCGTGGGCAATACGCTGACCGAGAACGGCTCGGTGTCACGCGGCGTCTGCTCGACCAAAGACGGTCTGCTGACATCGGTGGTTGAGCGCACAGCCATCTCATATGCCCCCGACGGCCGCATTGTCTTCACCGACGAGAACGGCGTGGAGCAGACTCTCGACCCGATGACCCCGGTTTCGATGAATCTCTGGGGCTTCACACCCGATTATTTCGAGCTGAGCGATCGCGAGTTCCGCCGCTTCCTCGACAAGAATATCGACAAACCCAAGTCGGAATTCTACATCCCGTCATGCGTGGACACTCTGATTAATTCAGGCGAGGCAACCGTCAGAGTTCTTGACACCGATTCCAAATGGTTTGGCGTCACTTATGCGGCTGACCGCGACGGCGTGGTGGCCAAATTCGCCGAACTTCACAATAACGGCACGTATCCCGCAAAACTTTTCTAAGACAATGAAACCCCGCATTTTAGTAACCGGAGGAACGGGATATATCGGCTCACACACCACCGTCGAGCTGCAACAGGCCGGCTATCCGGTTGTCATCATCGACAATCTCTCAAACTCAAACCGCGACGTGCTCGACGGCATAGAGCGCATCACCGGTCAGCGCCCCGACTTCGTGGAGGGAGACTGCACTGACATGGAGACTATGCGCAAGCTTTTCGCCGACTACACCGACATCCGCGGCATCATCAACTTTGCCGCCTCAAAGGCTGTAGGCGAGTCTGTCGAGAAGCCTATTCTCTACTACCGCAACAATCTCAACACTCTGCTCAACCTTCTTGACCTTATGGGTCCAAACGGAGTCAAAGGCATTGTTTTCTCGTCGTCATGCACCGTCTACGGCGAGCCAGATGTCAACCCCGTGACCGAGCAGTCGCCGATAAAGAAGGCCACGTCGCCTTATGGCAACACAAAGCAGATTTCTGAAGAAATCATCACGGACGTCATCAATTCGGGCGCACCGTTCAAGAGCGTCATACTGCGCTATTTCAATCCCGTCGGAGCACATCCGTCGGCCGAGATAGGCGAACTGCCCAACGGCGTGCCCCAGAACCTCATACCCTATCTGACCCAGACCGCCATGGGCATCCGCAAGGAGCTGAGTGTCTTCGGCGACGACTACGACACACCCGACGGCTCGTGCATCCGCGACTATATCGACGTCGTAGACCTGGCAAAAGCCCACGTGCTGGCCGTGGAGCGTATGCTCGGCGACCGCAGCGAGGCCCCTGTTGAAATCTTCAATCTCGGCACTGGCAACGGACTGTCTGTGCTTGAGCTTATCGACGTCTTCGAGAAAGCCACCGGCGTGAAGGTGCCTCACCGCATCGCCGGACGCCGCACAGGTGACATCGAGAAAGTGTGGGCCGACCCTACCTGCGCCAACACCGTGTTAGGCTGGAAAGCCGATACCCCCATAGCCGACACCATGCGTTCGGCCTGGGCCTGGCAGAAGCGCCTGCGCGAGCGCGGCATCATGTAAGCCGCCTAAACGAAAATCTCACGCGGAGGTCGTGTCTGTTGTGTGACACGGCCTCCGCGCTGTTTATTTAGCCTCCGCTGCGTCAGGCATATGAGTGGAGACCGCCCATCAGGAAGTTGACTCCGAAATAGGTTATGAGAACTGTTACGAAAGCCGCGAGCACAAATATGTTGAACACACGGTCTCGCCCGAGCGACGGGAGCAGGCGCGGATGAACGGCAAAAGCATAGACCAACATGGTTATGAGCGCCCAGGTTTCCTTCGGGTCCCAGCCCCAATAGCGGCCCCATGAGAGATAGGCCCAGACGGCTCCGATGAAGATTCCGGCGGTCAGCAGAGCCAGCGCCGGATAAAGCATAACGCGTCCGAGAGCCGCCATGCGGGCCTCCCTGCTACGTCTGAGGAGACCGAGCAGACCTGTCATAGCCATCATGAAAAAGAGCGCATAGGAGGCCATAACGACCACCACATGCATGCTCAACAGCGGCGAATCGAGCACCGGCATCAGTCCGCTGACTGAAGCCCCGGCGCCACTCATCGAGGCCACGCAGAGCGCCAGACCGGAGCCAAGCACAGCCATCGGACCGACAAGGCGTCCTGCAAACGACGCCGTAGCGAGACACCATGCCAGAAACATCATTGTCTCATAACCGTTGGATAACGGCACGTGGCCGCAGACAATCCATCGCATGACAATCAGCGCCGTGATCCACAGCCACAGCAACCCGCTGACGGTCAACAGAAGTCCGCGTCCGAAGGTGACGCCACTGGCTCCGGCAATAAACAACAACAACCCGGCGACAGCAACAGCCACACCGGGCCACCATTGCGACGCCACACGCGAATATAACTGCTCGAAAGCGAGACGAGAGCGTGTCGGCATCTTTCCGGATGTCTCGCGCTGCTGATAGCGCCCGAGGGCATCGAGCAGTTCGAGTTGCCCGGCCATGTCGCCCGCAACCACCCGCTCATTAAGCAGACCCAGAAACTTACGGATAAAAATCCACTGGTCATCGTCAGTCTCACCGGCAATCTTGTCTGCGGGTGAATACCAGGTGACGGAGCCGCCGTCACTCCTGACCGGAAAAAGTCGGAGCATAGAGCCGCGGACAAGCATACTGACTGCCTGAAATCGGCTAATGTCGGGGCCGAAGCGCCGAGCCGTCGCTGGGTCGTCAACATTGAGACGCCCCGAGCCTATGGCGTTAAGGAAGTCGTTGAAACTCGCCAGAGAGCCGTCAATGGCGAGAATCTCGCGCAAGGAGCGGTCTTTGACATTTACAATCGTCTCGTCGGCCCAACGTCCAAAGTCAAAGAGCAGTCCCGAAGTGACGGTCATCGGGTCGCGCCGGCAGCCTATTGTCGTGGCGAAGTCCCGCGCCATAGACTCGAACGGAGCCACACGGCCATTGTGGAAAACCGCCACGCCTCCAAGCTCACTGACAAACTCCCGGGACAGGGCGGCTGCCGACACCCCCGGAGCAACTGTTACAAACAGCACAATGACCGACAGCGCCCTGAGGGCACGACGCCAGTCGGTGCCGGGCACAAAGAAATAACTTATTAGCGAAAGAGCCAACAGCGCATATCCGGCCCATGTCACTCCCAAGCCCCACGGGTCTGACGAGATGGTAAAGCTCGCTCCGCCGAAATCAGAATCATAGGAGCCGAGAATCAGCGTCCGTCCCCCCAGGTGACCGGGGTGATTCATCGAGACGCTGACGGCGCCTCCACGGTCGTCGGAAACAGAAGCTACGAAATCGCGCGGCGTCTGCGTCGCCTCATAGGTTACTACGCTAAAGTCGGTCAGTGTCAGGCCGTCGCGGGTCTCGCCCACACGCAGGTTCAGATTGTCGGACTTTCCGGTCAGCGACGTCAGCAGCGCACCGGCCAGGATGAGCAGGAACGCCAGATGGAGGCTGCAAACAACCGGACGACGCCAAAGACGTCGGCGGACACAGACAATGACAGCCGTCAGGACCGTAAGAGTCCACATCGCCACCATCACAGGTGAGGTATAAAGCGACATGTCGCCCCACACCGAGATGGCGGCCAATGAGGCCGCCATCAGTGAAAGAAGTCCGAATGAAATCTTCGCAAACATCAGATTGAATTTATGAAACGCACAACGGCGTCGCGCTGCTCCTTGTTGAGCTGACGGAAGTTCTCAACCGACTTGCGGGCGTCTGACGTCGCCGAACCGTGCCACATGATTGCCTCGACGACATTGCGGGCACGGCAGTCATGGAGACGGTCGCTGTGGCCCGAACAGATGGCCGAGAGACCGCGTCCCCAGAGAGGGGTCGTGCGACACCATCCGGTGCGGATATCGTTGACCATTTCGAGTCGGTGCTGCACCATGTCGCTGTAGGGCCATATCTTCTGATGGGGATAGCGCGGCAGGCGCTTGTCGCCGTCTGCAAAGAAACCGTTGGGGTCGGTGAAGATGTCGTCACCGGTTGTCCACGACGGACGGTGACAGGTGGCGCAGCCTATCTGAGTGAACAGCTCCTTGCCCATGATGACCTGCGGGTCGTCGAGGTCGCGGGCGGCCGGGACGGCGAGACCACGGTGCCAGACCATGAAGTCAACAAAATCCTCGTCGGTCATCTCTACGGGGAGATCTTTGGCCATCAGGAAATTGTAGATATCGTCATGAACATTGCCCGTCTTGTTGTATTCGGGGAAGAACTGATAAAAGCGCGCCTGCACATCGGGGTCGGCTGAGGCCACTTTGGCATAAGCCTCAGTCATGTAGTTATAGCGACGGTTTGAACGGGTCACATTTGTAATATTCCACAGAGCGTTGACTCCGGCGGCATCCTGAAGCGGACCACGCGACAGAGCGTAGGTGAAACGCTTGGGGTGAGTCGTGGCGCCATAGTATGAGGTCCACTCGCCATCCTTGAAGATTGCGGGATTGATGCGGGCGCCTGCCTTCTCCTCGAGCGCATACTGCGCTTTCAGGTCATCGTCGTCAATGGCGTCGAGCAGACCTGTGCCATAGATGCCGATAGTCGTTTCGAGACGCACAACCAGTTCGCTGTGGTCTATGGGCTTGCCACCGACCTCAAGGGGAACATAGAAAGCATCCTCGGGAATGGTCACCTCGGGATAGATAAGCGAATAAGTCTCGCCGTCAGGGAAGCGGTTGCCCCACTCGTCGGTGTAGCTGAGCCATTTGACGTCAATCTTCTCCTCGTCTATAGGGGCTTTGAAAGGCTCGACGGCCTTTGTCTGGGGCATGCCGGTGAGTGACGACAGATATGTGTCGTTTTTGTCGGTCAGCACCAGCAGATAGCCGTTGCCCCAGTCATTGGCGCGATAACGCTCCATGCGTTTGCCGTGACCGTAACCGGGGTGACAGGCCACACACGACGAGCGCACATAGAGCGGTCCGAGGCCGCTGAAAGGCTTTGTCGACTGGTTGAAGACGCGCTCGAAAAACATCTCGCCATACTTGAAGCTGGCTGTCATGCCGGCTTGTTCGACAGCGGGTGTTGGGTCCTCGAATGCCGATGCCGTTGTGTTGAATGTTGTGCCGAGGCGACCGCCTGAGTAGTATTCTTCGCTGAGTTCGGCAGGTTCTTCGCCATGGTTTTTGTCTGACGTTATGTCGTCGTCAGAGCAGGCAGTGAGGAGCGGCAAAACTGCTGCGGCCATAGCCGCAACAGTTACCCGACTCACAATAGTGAGGGATTTTTTCATATCAATGGAAAGTTATTTATGGCGTGATGATGATTATTTGGCAAGTTCATCCTTGACCTCCTGGAGCACATCGGCCAGAGCCTCGCAGGCATCCATGGCCTCGGCGGCAGATGCATCGCGATAGTTGAGCACGAAGGGAGCGGCCATCGACGCAATCTTGTCCTTAGCATTAGCGATAGCCTCTATCATGCGGGCATCGAGGTCGGGATTAACTGACTTGATATAGGCGTGAAGTGATTTGCTCTCGTCGCGGAGGTTTTCGATACCTCCCATATAGGCGTTCTCCACGCTAATCATGTTGTCGTGGAAGTCGGTGATTGACTTGTAGCTGTAGGGTGATTCGATATAGTTGACGTCCTCGCCGGTGTGGGGCTTGCCGATTTTCTGCGTGCCGACCTCGTCGGTGATATCCATACAGCCGTCGACTATGGCCTGCATGGCATTGGTCCATGTGCGGTAGGTTGACCCGGCCTGACCGGCGTTGAGCATATTCTCCTTATAGGATGTTCCGGCATTGGCGACCGTGTAGGGCCACTCAAGCTCGTCGGCCACCTTAGCGAGACGCGCGGCGGCGACATGGCTCTCTCCGGCCCATGAAAGCTCAAGCTGATAGGTCTTGTTGCGGAGGTCTCCGGCCACGGCGATGGCATAAATCAGCTCGTTGTCGGGAATATTGGCGGCAGCCTTGGGCTGACCGGCCTCGAAGATGATATATTCGATGCCATGGAAGCCGAGAAGTTCGGGACCGAGATGGGCTCCGGCCCAGACGTCGCCATCCTCGGCGGCAAGGGCCTCGATATGGCTCTGATTTGACATTTCGGCAACAAGACCTGCGCGGTCAAGAGGCCATGAGTCTATGTGAGGGTCAATGCCGAAGTCGGCGGCTGCGCCGAAGAGGAAAGCCTCGGAACGCTCCCACCACATGCGGGCTGTCAGGAATGTCTCGCAAGCCTTGGCGACATTGGCGTCGGTCTTCGATGACTGCACCGACTTGAGGTCCTCGACGAGTTTTTCGGCGTTGTCGGCCAGATTTCTGTAGGTAACAATGACAGTGTTGTCAAGATACTGTGACGCAATCTCTTTGTATGCCGCATCCTTGGTGTCGGGCTGCGGCACTACCGGACCGTCGTTTGAATCGTCGCTGCACGCTGTCAGGGTCAGCGCTGCCAGAGCGATTGAAAGTAATTTTTTGTTCATAAGGTTTTTATTTTTTTGTTTTTGAATATTGATTCAGAGGAAATAGCCGGCATAAGCCACACCTATGGAAACCGAGGGCTCGTTATTGTACTGACTGTGGAGAAAACGCTCCGAAAACTCGGCCTTGATGACAATCTCTTTCATGGGATAGTAGTTGAGACCGGCGGCGATACGGTGGCGTTCGGTCCAGTCATACGTCGGCGCCTGAGGTGTGGGGATATAGGCGTCATAATATTCATAGCGGCCGAAAAGATAGAGCTTTGAGTCGTCTGAGTGCTGTCCGGGGAAAAATCTCAGGAGGTCATATCCTGCCTCACATCCTGCTGCCCATGCGCCCTTACCCACATGTGTGCGCTTGTAAGGCGATGTCGACGACTGGCTGCGGTTATAGGCCGAGATGATGTCGGCGTCGCTCAGATGGCCGTAGTCGGCGTTGCCCCTGACTATCCATCCGTGTCCTTTATAGCGGAAACCGAACGAACCGATGGCCACGGCGCCTTTCACGTTCTTGTACTTGCCGCGGTCAGACATGATTGTGTTGTTGAACGAGTGGCCGTAATAGCCGCTGAGACTCAGCGTCAGGCCCGGGACGCTGTAGTTGTCAACACGGGCTGCCACGGCATATTTGTTGGCCGGAGAGAACTCAAAGGCCGAAGCCGCGCCGCCGTTTATCCAGCGGTCTTTTGAGAAGTTGAGTGAATTGAGTCCGGCGAGAAACATCGCCTCATATCGCCATGCGCCGGCGCGTCCCCAAAGTGAGATGCCGGTCTGATGCCATGTGCAGGGCATGATTTCATACTCGCCTTCGGGGCGATAGACAGTGAAAAACTCCGTCGGAAGGTGATGCTGGTTGGTCTCGCCCACGGGCACGACCATATGTCCGGCACGGATATTAATCTGAGATCTGAAGCTCTTCTGAATCCAGAACTGCTCGAGAGCTACCTCGCCGCCGCGCTCAATCTCTTTTTCAAACTCGCCCACCTCCTCGTTTTCGATTTCGACAGCAGACTCCACACCGCCATGCTCAAACTCGATTTCCGAGCCCATGGTCCAGCCCCGGCCGAAGTCAAAGCCGAGCATAACCACGACGTGGGGGATGTCGAAGCGCCCGTGTCCGGGAGCGTCACGATAGTCGGCGGCATGACTGTAACGGTTTACGTTGTCAGTGTAGAAGTTGCGGGTGTAGGCCACTTCACCGTAGCCGCCGAGGCTCAGGCGCGAGACAAAAGAGCGTCGCGGCGCCTTGGCCACAGCTGTCGTATCTCCGGTTTCAGCGGCAGTGGCCGTCACGGCCATGCATGCCGACAAAGTGGCGGAAACACACGTTTTAACTAAATTTTTGTTCATCAGTAGTCACTATTACTTTGTTTGCCGCAAAGTTAGCGTGACCCTGAAAACCGCGAAATACCGAAAAAATGTGAAAATAACAGCGCGGCGATACTCAAAAGTGAGTATCGCCGCGCACTCATTATTGGCGACGTGAGTCTATTTCACGTTTTATTCAGCGGGAGCGCCCTCGACAACGGTGGTGTTGGCATCCTTGACGATTTCGGCCGAAGTGTTTTCGCCGATGTAGATGGTGGTCAGATTGGGACAACCGGTGGCAACGCACTTTTTCAGCACGGTGGTCTTGCTCAGGTCAAGGGTCGGAATCTGAGTGTTGGCCACGTCGATATCCTCGAGCTGAGTCCAGCGGTTGGCCTCGTTGAGCTGGATGAAGGGGTTGTCGTTAAATTTGGCGTTGACGAGTTTCTTGAGCGACCAGAGAGTCATTTCGGTCAGCTGGTTGTGAGAAACGTCGAGGTCAGTCTGATTGTCATTGCCGAGAATCTGGGCCTGTGTCAGCTCATTATATGAAACGTCGACTTTCAGGAGTTTGCCGAAATAAGTGATTTTAACGTCTTTCAGTTTGTTATGCGAGAAGTCCATCTCGACATACTGACGGCCGGCGAAGCTCGAAAGTGTCGAGATTTCGTTGTGGCTGGCATAGAGATAAGCCATCTCTGACTGGCGCGAAACGTCGAGCGAGGTCAGCTTGTTGTTGTTGACGTTGAGAGTCTGTAGCTTCAGCATCGGCCAGAGTGCGACTGATGTCAGGTTGTTATTCGACAGGTCGAGAGTTACGATATTGTTGAAATACGTGAAGTCAACCTCGGTCAGATTCTTGCCTGAGCCATTGACTGTGGTGACTGCCAGAGCCTCATCTTTGGTTATCTTGCCGTCGCCGTCAGTGTCGGCGATAGAGAGCATCAGGTTGCGGAAAGCCTCGTTGGTCAGGGTCGAAGCGATATCCTCGGGATAAACGCGCTCCACATATTCGATGATGTCGCTTGACACGCCGAAAGTCGAACCGATAACCTGGCCTTCGGTCATGATGACCTTAGCGAGGTCCCAGCAGGAGTAGCACGACAGATAGTTGAGCTGCATGCTCTTGCTGACGTCGAGTGTGGTCAGGCTCTCGTTGTTATTGAGTGTCAGCGAAGCGAGATTCGGGTTGGCTGAAGTGTCGAATGTCTTGATTTTTGAACCGGTGAAGGTCAGGCTCTCAAGTTTCGGGAAAGCCGAGGTGTCAAGAGCATCCATCTTCGGCACGGTGTTGATCGAAAGGGTGACAAGGTTGTCACATCCCTTCAGGTCAAGAGACTCAAGGACTTCCGAACCGGCCGAGAAATAATTGAGAGACGTGCCGCTATAGGCAAACGAGGTGATTTTGGTCGATGAAATCGAAAGTTCTTCAACAACAGGAGCGCCGGAGAGATCAAGCTCGCTGATAGCGGTGTTCTGAGCGAAAAGGCCTTTCAGGGCAGGCTTCGAACCGAGCTTAAGTGTGGCCAGATTCGAGCTGAGTCCTACCTGAAGTATTTCGAGTTTCTCAAGACCCGCACTCAGGTCAACTTCTTTGAGCTTGCTGCAGCTGGCAAGGTCAAGTTCTTTCAGGTCGACAAGTTTTTCGATACCTGCCAGCGACTCAACGTCCGAGCTACTGAGGTTGATTTCGGTAATTTCAGCGATTTCAGCCTCGGATAGCTGTGCGTCTCCGTCCTTATCAAATGCGGCTACTGCCTCGCGGAGTACGGGGTCGGTGAAGTCCGTGAGGGGAACGTAGACCTCAGGCGGTGTGACAATGGTCTCGGCAAAAGCCATGCGCGAAATCTCTGACACGGGAAATTTGACAACCTCACCCGAATTGAGGGTGATGACCATCGACTGACCGAAGGCTGCAGCCGGAGCCAGAGCCAGGGCTGCTAATAAAATCTTTTTCATGTCTGTTTCGGGCGTTTAGCGGATAAATTTGATTGCCTTGTCGTTAACGAGGATGATGTAAACCTCGCCTTCGCGCAGGTCTGAGAGCTGATAGGTGATGACAGACTGACCCTGACGCATGTCGACGTTTGCACCGGCCACAGTGAATACACGCAGTGTGAGCTGCGTATCGGGCTGTGTGGCTGTCAGCAGACCGTTCTCAATCTTGATGTTGAGATTGTTTTCGAGCGCATAGTCAAAGACGCCCTCGATGCCGACAACGGTGGTGAAGACCATGTCGTCGATGTTGTCGATGTTGAAGTCGGTCACGGCGCCGTTGGCGTTCTTGACTTTCATCACACCGTCTTCAAACGTGATGTTCTGAATTTCAGAGATGTCAAATGCCTGCTCTTCGCCGTTGAGGACGTTTATCTTGAGCATTGTCTTTGTCTGTCTCTTATACACATCTGACGCTGCCGACGACTCCTTACGTGTAGA